>SMTZ1_10000302_pt1 | contig 45023 bp, 38 predicted proteins | sample DeeMarSWOR136_30_FD_25667 | JGI IMG/M metagenome (IMG submission 25667) | reverse complement strand
CGATGCTGACAGGTAAGTCCGTCCTTATCACCGGCGGTACCGGGTCGTTCGGCCGCAAGATGGTCGAGACGTTGATGGAGAAGTACCCCGACGTCCGCCGGGTGGTGGTCTACTCGCGCGACGAACTCAAGCAATTCGAAATGGCGCAGACCTACCCGACTTCGCGATACCCCCAGATGCGGTATTTCATCGGTGACGTGCGGGATCGCGACCGTCTTCGCCGGGCCATGCAGCGGATCGACTACGTCTTCCATGCCGCGGCCCTCAAACAGGTGCCGGCGGCGGAATACAACCCTTTTGAAGCGATCAAGACCAATGTCCTCGGGGCTCAGAATGTCATCGAGACCGCGCTCGATGAAGGAGTCAAGAAAGTCGTGGCGCTGAGTACGGACAAGGCGGCCGCCCCCATCAATCTCTATGGTGCGACCAAGCTCTGCTCCGACAAACTGTTCGTCTCGGCTAACAATTTCAAGGGGAGCGCCGACATCAAGTTCTCGGTGGTCCGCTACGGCAACGTCATGGGCAGTCGGGGCAGTGTCATTCCATTGCTCATCAGGCAGCGTGACAAGGGTGTGGTTCCGATAACTGATACCCGCATGACCCGCTTCAATATCACTCTGGAAGAGGGTGTCGGGCTGGTGCTTTATGCCCTTACCCACATGTGGGGCGGCGAGATCTTCGTGCCCAAGATCCCCAGCTACAAGATTATCGACCTGGCCCAGGCGCGGCATTCGGGCGGGAGAGAAACTCCATGAGGAGATGATCACGGAGACGGATGCCCTGAACTCTCTGGAGTTCAAGACGTACTACGTCATCCTCCCGTCCACGACGCTGTGGGATGTCGATCGCTATATGGGAACATTCGAGGGCCGGAATTGCCCGTCCGGATTCAGATACTGCAGCGGCACGAACACGGAGTGGCTATCGGTTGACGACTTGCGGCGGTTGATCCGCCTGCACGTTGACAAGAACTTCAAGGTTCCGGGTGAAGTGGCCGGAAAGCCGGCCCGGCCTATCCACGACGAGAGTCCCGTGCCGGAAGAAATTACCGAGGAAAGCTGACGTTCCGGGCTGTGCCCACCGGGCAGCCCGCGAAACGGACTTTGCGGATTACCGGATATGGGAGAGGTCAAGAAACCATTCCTTCCATACGCGAGGCAGCACCATTCTCAACAGGACATTGATGCCGTCGTCGAAGTCCTCCGCTCCGACTGGTGGACCCAGGGGCCGACTATACCGAAGTTCGAGGACGCCCTGGCCGATACGGTCGGGGCCGGTCACGCGGCAGCGTGTGCGACCGGTACTGCCGCGTTGCACCTGGCGATGCTGGCCCTGGGTGTGGGCCAGGGCGATGCGGTGGCCACGACGGCCAACACTTTTCTCGCCGATGCCAACTGTGCGCGTTTTGTGGGTGCTGACGTGGTCTTTGCGGATATTGACCCCGACACCGGGAACATGACCCCCGAAACCCTGGCCAGGGTGCTGGAGACCGACTCGACCAGGCGTATCAAGGTTGTAATTCCGGTGCACTTTGCCGGCCAGCCGGTCGATCTGCAGGGAATCAAGGAATTGGCCGACCGGCACGGCGCGGTGGTAGTAGACGACGCCAGCCATGCCCTGGGGGCTACCTACGAGACCGGTGCCGGAATCCGCAAAGTGGGATGTGGCGAAGACTCGATAATGACGGTCTTCTCTTTTCATCCCGTCAAGCACGTTGCCGCCGGTGAGGGAGGTGCCGTAACGACGAATGATGCGCGCCTGGCCGAGCGGGTGCGGCTTTTTCGCAACCACGGCATGACCAAGACCGACTTCGTCAACCAGGATATGGGTTTCGGACCGGACGGCTCCGCCAACCCATGGTACTATGAAATGTCCGACCTTGGTTTCAATTATCGGCTAACCGATGTCCAGGCGGCGCTGGGTTTCAGCCAGTTGCAGCGTCTGCCGTGGTCGCTGCAACGCCGCAACGAGGTTGCTTTCCGGTACCGGAGGCTGATGGCCCAGAACTTTCCTTCCGGTCAGGTACAACCGCTTCGAAACCGAGCCGGGGCCACCCATGCATACCATCTGTTTGTCGTGCGAATTGACTTTGCGGCTCTCGGCCTGGCACGCGGCGCCGTGATGACGCGTCTGCGCGAGGCCGGTATCGGAACTCAGGTGCACTATATTCCGGTACCGCTCCAGCCATACTACCGCCGGGTCTCGGGCACCGGCCCGGGGCAGTTTCCGGGGGCCGAAGCATACTATGCCCGGGCGCTCAGTCTGCCGATGTATCCCGATCTGAGGGAAAGCGACGTCGAGCGCGTTATCGGTGAGCTACGTCAGGCCCTGATGATCGCATGAGAGATCCGGATAGAACAGGAGAGCTTTGAGAACTGGCGCGTTTAGAGGGTACTCGCACGGGACGTAGGCGGTCAACTCGGGGCTGTCGTGGAACAGAAGGATAGAATGTCGGGTAACTCAGACGAGACAGCGGCCGCCGCGAGTCGCTCCGGATTACAGAGGCTGGGGCTTGGGACGGTCCAGTTTGGACTGGACTACGGCATCTCCAATGAGATTGGCCAGACCCACGAGGCCGAAGTCGCAAGGATTCTGGCTGACGCCGACCGGCTCGGTCTTCGGGTGCTTGATACCGCCCCCAGCTATGGTGAGGCGGAGCAGGTCCTGGGTCGAGCGCTGCCGGCCGGTTGCGAATTCGACATTGTTACCAAGACCCGGCCCGGAGCCGCTGCAGGCGTGACGGCGGACTTCGAGGAATCGTGCCGGTTGCTCAAACGACCGAACCTCTATGGCATACTCGTGCACCGTGCCGGGGACCTGCTCGGTGCCGAGGGTGGTCGGCTGATGGACCATCTGATCGAGCTTAAACAGTCCGGACGGGTCCGGAAGATCGGCGTTTCAGTCTATACCGGAGGTCAAATCGATGCTCTTCTTGACCGCTTCACCATCGATCTGATCCAGGTCCCCATAAATGTCTTCGACCAGAGGCTGATCTGTAGCGGGCACCTGCGCAAGCTGAAAGAGGAGGGCATTGAAATCCACGCCCGCTCAGTGTTCCTCCAGGGTGTTTTGCTCATGCCCGCCGACCGGCTGCCCTCGCACTTCAACGGTATCCGGACCACCGTACGGGCGTACCACGATACGCTGGCGGCCCACGGGCTGAGCCCTGCCGCCGGAGCCCTTGGCTTTGTCCGGGGTATCCGGGAGTTGGATGCAATTCTTGTCGGCGTCAATAGCGTCGACCATCTCCACCAGGACGCCGCAGCTTTTCAGGAGGAGACTCCGATCGACTATTCGGCCTTTGCCATCGATGACGCTTCAATTCTCAATCCTCGGGAGTGGATGGTGTCATGAAGCTGCTCCGCCTGGGTGTTTTGGGGCTCAGCGAGGGTAACGGTCATCCTTATTCCTGGTCGGCGATTTTCAACGGCTATGATAAGCAGGTTATGTCTGAATGCGCGTTCCCCGTCATACCTGCTTATCTGTCGCGTCAGGAATTCCCGCGTGATGCCATTCCTGACGCTCGTGTGACGCACGTTTGGACGCAGGACCGGGAACTATCCCGGCACGTGGCGGCGGCGGCGCGGATCGAGAACATTATTGACGAGTACGAGGAGATGATCGGGCAGGTTGATGCTATTCTCCTGGCTCGCGACGACGCCGAGAACCATCGGACGATGAGCGCGCCGTTTCTCCAGGCCGGCCTGCCGGTCTACATCGACAAGCCCCTGGCTCTCAGCGTGGCCGAGGCGGAAAAGATCTACTCGATGGAAAAATACCCGGGCCAGATATTCACCTGTTCGGCGCTCGGCTGCGCCCGGGAACTTCGGGTCACCCCGGACCAACTCAGTGAGATCGGAGAACTCAAGCAGATCGAGGCCCGGATCGGCAACTCATGGGAGAAGTATGCGGTTCATATCATCGAACCGGTGCTGAGGATAACGGGCGACCAGGGAGATCCGGCCCGGGTGCAGGTCGAGACGAAAGAGGGTGTGCATCGGGTCACCGCAACCTGGTCGACCGGCCTGGTAACCAGGTTCTCCACTCACGGTGAAGCCCCGGTGGCTCCCGAAATCGTGTTGATTGGTCGGACCGGATCGTTATCTTTAGCCTTCAAGGATACCTATGCCGCCTTCAAGAGCGCCCTCGAATCGTTTGTGGCGGTGGCGAGAAGGCAGAAAAGTCCGGTGTCGAAAGAGCTGGTGATGAAGATCGTGCGCATAATCGAGGCGGGCCGGTTCGATGATTGAACCTCGTTCGATTCTGATTACGGGTGCGAGCGGTGCGGTCGGCCTTCAATTGGTCCGTCACTTTGTGGCGGCCGGCGACACGGTCGTGGCGGTGGCCCTTGAGGAAGTAACGGAGGAGATGATCTCAAGCGCGCCGGTGTCCGCTTCAGGACGATTGCGCTCGCTGACCGTGGATCTCGAAACTCCGAGGGCAGTGCAAGAGGTGTTGACTTTCCTTGACCGGGTCGAGATCAGGCCGACCGGTCTTGTCAGCGCCGCCCGCAATCTCGCTCATCTCAAGCAGGCCGAAAACCACAGGCCCACCCGCGAGAGCTGGATCGGGGAGTTTCGCCTGGGTGTGGTTACTGCCTATGAATTGGTCATGGCGCTGGCCGATCAGGCTGACTCACAACTTCGGTCAGTAGTTATGATCTCGTCGATGTACGGCCTGGTCGCTCCTACGCCGGCGCTGTATGACGATTTTGAAAAGCAGTCACCGGTCCACTACGGGGTTGTCAAAGCCGCCTTGAATCACCTGTCCAAAGAACTCGCGGTCAGGCTGGCGGGCAGGGATATCCGGGTCAACACGGTCTCGCTCGGGGGGGTGGACGGCCGGGTCGACGAGCAGTTCAAGGAACGCTACGCCAGGCTGTGTCCGGCGGGCCGCATGCTAAGTAAGGGGGAGGTCAGCGGGGCGGTCGACTTTCTGTTGTCGCCCGGGGCGTCCGGGGTGACCGGCCACAACCTGGTGGTCGACGGGGGCTGGACGGTGTGGTAGAGAAGGAGCTGATCGCCATTATCCCGGCCCGCGGGGGTTCCAAGCGTATTCCACACAAGAACATCGCCGAGTTTTTGGGAAGGCCGATGATCGCCTGGACCATACAGGCGGCTCAGAAGAGTGCGCTCTTTGATCGCGTGTTCGTCAGTACCGACTGTGAGGATACGGCCCGGGTATCGCAGGCTTTAGGTGTGGAAGTTCCGTTTCTGCGGGACGCTCACACCGACGATTGCGCGCCCGTGAGCGCGGCCACGATGCGAGCCCTGGAACAACTGGAAAACCACATAGGTGAGCAGTACCGCACGGTCTGTCAGCTCATGCCCAACTGCCCACTTCGGACCGAGCGCCATATTATCGACGCCTGGGATCATTTCGACTCCTCCACCGCCATGTTTCAGATCAGTTGCTTCAAGTTCGGCTGGATGAACCCGTGGTGGGCGGTGAAACTCGACAGGGACGGATACCCCGAACGGCTTTTTCCCGAAGTGTCCGGCAAGCGGTCCCAGGACCTTCAGGAGCTTTACTGTCCCACGGGCGCGATCTGGCTGGCCGACGTGGCGGCGCTCCGGCAGGCCGGAACATTCTACGGCCCGGGACATCAGTTCTACCCCATAGACTGGAAAGCGGCCGTTGACATCGACGATCCCGACGATCTGGAGATGGCTCTGGCAATCAGCAAGCTGACGGCGCTCGGATGAAAGTGTTCTTTCGCACTGACGCTTCCCGCCTGATCGGCACCGGGCACGTGATGCGGTGCCTGACGCTGGCCGAATACCTGAAGCGACGGGGCGTCGAGGTCGGGTTCGTCTGCCGTGAGTTGCCCGGCCATCTGTGCGAACTGATTGAAGGCCGAGGTCTTGCGCTGTGGCGGTTGCCGGGGCCGGACCAGGTTTCGTCCGATGTTGATCCAAACGACTACCGGCGCTGGTTGGCCGTAAAGTGGCAGCAGGACGCAGAGGAAACAGGGGCCGCCTTAAAAAGGTCAGGCGTAGTCTGCGACTGGCTGGTGGTGGATCATTACGGTCTCGACGCTCGCTGGCAGCAGGCTGTCCGGCAGCGGGCAAACCGTATCATGGTAATCGACGACTTGGCCAACAGGTTGCACGACTGCGACCTGCTGCTGGATCAGAACTTTTATCTTGATTTCGAGCACCGCTACGATAAGCTGACACCGAAGCGGTGTCGTCGACTTCTGGGCCCGGCCTACGCGTTGTTGCGCCCAGAGTTCCTCGAGGTTCAGCGAACGCTGCGCCCACGGGACGGCCGCATCAAGCGGGTCCTGGTTTTCTACGGCGGTTGTGATGTTACCGGTGAAACCCTCAAGACGCTCCGGGGGGTGATGCGACTGCGGCCGAGAGGAGTGGACTTCGATTTCGTAGTGGGAACCGTGAATGAAAAGGCTGTTGAAATCAGGAGGCTGGCCTCCGAGTGGTCGGGCGTCGCGTGTCATACCAACGTATCGCGCATGGCTGAAATGATGGGTCGGGCCGATCTTGCTTTCGGCGGCGGGGGAACGACCACCTGGGAGAGATGTTTTCTCGGCCTGCCGACGGCTACGGTGGAAGTGGCCGAGAACCAGCGCGTCATGCTCCATGCCCTGTTGCAGCGTGAGGCCGTGTGGCATCTCGGCAGACACGATGAAGTATCTGATGATACGATCTTCCGAACCCTGCAGCGCGTTCTGGGTGCCCCGGACGACGTGCGAACGGTGGGACAGAATGCCATGAGAATAATGGCCGAGCGCAGTGTCGGGGATGAGTGCCCGGTGGCTGAGGCAATGTGGCAATTATCATGATCGGCCGGGCTCAACGATAGCGAGATAGGCAAGTGGAGTTGCTTTCCAGGATCAGGTTGATGACAAAGTCGGCGAGCGAGGCGGGCAATGCCGGGGCATGAGGCCTTCCGCCTGCGAGCCATGGAGCAGGCCGACCTGGATCTGGTCCTGACCTGGCGCAACCAGAAGCGCATCCGCCAGGCGATGTATACGGATCATATCATCAGTCGTGAAGAGCATTACGCGTGGTTCGAGAGGGTATCGGGACAGGACGAGTCGCTTCATTTCGTGTTTGAGTATGAGGGGAAGCCGATCGGGGTAGCCAACGTGACCGACATCAACAGGGCCGCCAACCGGTGTGTCTGGGGCTTCTATATCGGCGCTGAGGACGTTCCTCGCGGGGTTGGATCAGCCATGGGCTTTTTTACGCTTGAGCATCTTTTCGAGACGCTCGGCTTCCACAAGGTGATCGGGGAAGCTCTGGCGGAGAATGAGGCCAGTATCCGATACCACCTTCGTCTTGGATTCGTCCAGGAAGGTCGGTTTGTCGAACATGTGATCAAAAAGGGACGGTTCGTCGATGTCATCTCTTTTGCGGTGCTCGAACGCGATTGGAAGCGTATCAAGCCGGAACTGGCCGAGATGATCTTTGAGAATGGCGGATAGGGATGCGTGAGATAGTCATTGCCGGGCGACGTATTGGTGGCGACCAGGAGCCGTTTATAGTGGCCGAGATGTCAGGCAATCACAACCGGTCGCTTGACCGGGCGCTGGCGATTGTCGAAGCCGCTGCTGGAGCAGGGGCTCACGCCGTCAAGCTCCAGACCTATACCGCCGATACGATGACGCTCGACATCCGCCAGGGCAACTTCCTGATATCCGACCCCGGCGGTCTCTGGCACGGCCGTACCCTGTACGACCTGTATCAGGAGGCCCACACGCCCTGGGACTGGCACAAGGAGATTTTCACCCGTTGCCGTGAACTGGGTGTCATTCCGTTCAGCACCCCGTTCGATGCCTCCGCGGTCGAATTCCTGGAAGGGCTTGACGCGCCGTGCTACAAGATTGCGTCGTTCGAGAATGTCGACCTGCCGTTGATCCGCCGGGTAGCTGCGACCGGTAAACCGTTACTGATGTCAACCGGGATGGCGTCCCTCGATGAGTTGAACGAAGCGGTCGACGCGGCCCGCGACGCCGGATGCCGGGACATGATCCTGCTGAAATGCACGAGCGCCTACCCGGCGCCGCCGGAAGCCGCCAACTTGAAAACCATACCGCTGCTCCGAGACAGGTTTGGCGTGCAGGTGGGACTGTCCGATCACACTCTCGGCCTGGGGGTGGCGCTGGCGAGCGTGGCGCTCGGGGCGACGGTCATCGAAAAGCACTTCACCCTGTGCCGGGCCGATGGCGGGGTGGATGCGGCTTTTTCCCTTGAACCGAACGAACTGGAAGCCCTGGTGACTCAGTCGCGGCAGGCCTGGCTGGCCCTGGGCAAGGTCGACTTTGAGTTGACGGCAAAGGAAACCGCATCCCTGAAATTCAGGCGGTCACTCTACATCGTCCGGGACCTGAAGGCGGGGGATAAGCTGACCACCGAGAACGTTCGGGCGATCCGGCCGGGTGACGGCCTGGCTCCCAAGTGGCTTGAAAAGGTACTGGGCCGGACGCTTGCACGAGACGCCGCCAAAGGGACGCCACTGAGCTGGGACCTCCTGAATTGACCTTGAATCGGGACGACTCCGTTCCCCGGTAAACTTGACGCGAATGGATGCACTAATCAGACTCCTTAAGAAACTCCTCAAGCCATTGCTCCCCCGGCCGGTTCTGCGCCTTTTGTATCGCTGGGCCGCTTACCGCTATATTCGTCGGATACCGCCGCCTGAAGACGGCGCCCGGCCTGCGGTCGTGGCCCTTAACCATTTCTTTGATCAGGACCTTCGGGCTATGGTTCTGGCCCGGGTCAGATACGGAATCGTCATTGTCGATGCCCCGAGGTTATTTCGCGGGGCCCACATGTTCTTTGATGAGGACGTACGTCTCCTCCGCACACCGTATGATTCGACCGATCCCCGAAGGATCGCGCAGTACCGAGATGAATGCAGGCTCCTTTTCAAGCGACTCTACCGCCGTTTTGAGTTCAGAGTGCTGATGACTTCCTCGGATGTATTCTACTGGGTCCGGGAATTCATAGGGGTGGCCCGCGAGTTCGGCGTTACGTGCGTGGTTCTGGACAAGGAGGGGACAATATCTCCGTACGCTTACGACGCCATTGCTGAACGTATTCGCGCGTTGGCGCCGTTTGTATCGGACCATATTTACGTCTGGAGCGAGAGCCAACGCGAGTTTTGGAAGAAGATAGGAGTGGCGGAACACCAGATAACGGTGGTGGGACAACCGAGGTCCGATCTGTTTTTCACCGAGCATCGGCATGACGTGGACGCTTACTTTCCGACGGTGCAGCCTCTCGTCAGCGTGTTTTCATTTGACGACGCGGCCTATCTCCCTCGGGAGGCCGTGGATCGGGGAATCAGCTGGAAGGGTTTAAAGCGACAGACTCTCGATGTGGTGGAGCTGCTGGCCGAGGCCTATCCGGACCACAACTTTCTGGTCAAGGCCCATCCGCAGCAGAGGGACCTGGGCGAATTGCGCGCGCGCTACTCCCGTGATAATCTCGCGGTGGTGGGCGGAGCGGCTATCGCAAACGAGCTTATCCAGCGTTCGGACCTGATAATCGGTTTCCAGACTACGGCGCTGATCGAAGCGATGATGCTTGACCGCCCGGTGATCTATACGGCCTGGGATGAATACTACCGGGAATATCTGACGGACGCGCTCCTGCCGTTGCACCGGGCTCGCGGCATCGTGCTGGCGCACTCTCCGGCCGACTTCGAAACGATCTGCCGGCGCTTCCTGTCCGGTGACCTATCGGATTTCGAATTCTCTGACGCGGAGGTTCGCGAGCGGCGGATTTTTGTGAATCGATACCTTCATGAACCCGACGGTCACGTGTGCGAGCGGATATGGACCGAGTTAGCGAGGTTCATCGGGTGAAGAGACTCTTTGCCAATACCCTGATCACGTCCGTTGACTACGCCGTCCTTGTGGCCCTGAACCTGGCGGCGACGCCGTTCCTGATCCAGCATTTCGGCATGGACGGTTACGGCGCTTTTGTTTTCCTGAGCATTTTCAGCATCTACGGAGCCCTGGCCGTGTTCGATCTGGGTATGGAAGGGGCCCTGATGAATTACATTGCCCGGTTCCAGGCGGCCGACCAGCAGGGCAAAATGCAATCGGCGCTGGCGGTCTCGCTGGTGTATTACGCGGCCATCGGGGCCCTTCTTGGGCTGGCCATCCACGTCGGTACCAACCTGCTGGCGTCTCGCCTTCTGGACAGCAGTGCCACTCTCGAAGCTACGGTGCTTCACCAGGCGGTCAGCCTGGTGGCCGTCAACATTTTCTTTCAGTTTCTGACGGTGCCTTTGACGGCCACGCTTCAGGGCATGCGTCGGTACGCGGTCTCTAAAGGCATAAACTCGGCGAGCAACGTGCTTCGCTATGTGCTGGTGGTGGCCGTGGCCATATGGTTCGGACGGATCGACGCCGGTTTTGTGGTCGTGCTTGCATTGACCGTGCTCCGTCTGGCCGCGCTGGCTTACGCGCTGTTTGCTCAAACGCCGGAGTTTCGTCACATGCGCTGGCGACTGGAGGGCTCGCTGTTCCGTACTCTTTTCAGTTATAGCTCGATTTTGTTTGTTACTCGCGTCATTGGTCTGGTTCACAATCAAACACCGAAGGTCCTGATCTGGTATTATCTATCGGCTACCAGTATGACGGTCTACGACGTGGCGGCTCGACCGGCCACGCTGCTCCGGCTGGTCATGAGTATGCTGGTGTCAGCGATCATCCCGGAATCAGCCCGTCTCAGCGAGCAGGGAGACAAGGAGACGCTGCGTAAACTGTACGTCAACATGGTCAGGTATTCCTACCTGGTGATTCTCCCGTTACTGGCGGTTCTGTTCGCTCACATGGGGGGCCTGCTGCGGGCCTGGGTGGGGGATCAGTTTCGGGCCTACTCGGAGTTGGCTTTGATTCTGCTGACCGGGTACCTGATCCTGCCGATTTCGGCCGTGGCCAATACCATGGTGGTCGGCCTCCAGAAGGTGCGGGAAACGATCTGGATACCGATCACGGGCACGGCCATCAACCTGGTGGTGAGCATAGTCTCGCTGCAGTATATCGGGCTGGCTGGTCTGATGCTGGGCACGGTCGCCTCGCAATTGTTCACCTTCGTGCCATACGCCCATGCTATGGGCCGCTTCGTCGGCTTTTCGGTCAAGGAGCTCTACCGGCCGCTGCTGAAGCCTGTGCTCGTGGCTCTGGTCTCACTTGTAGTAAACGTGTCCGCACAGCGGTGGCTCATGGGTCTGACGACCCTGATCGGGATCATCGCCGCGGTCTCGCTCGCAATCAATCTGGCACTCAACTATCGCTTCATGCTGCAGCCCAACGAACAGGCCTTTCTGGTCGAGAGGGTACGGAGCTTCTGGTCGCGCGTTTCGCCGGGACAGGGCCCGGGGACGGACTGACGCTCAGCCGCGCGGATTCTTGTTGCTTGACTCTCTGAAGAACCCTTAGATGCTCTGAAGCAACGGGAACTGAACCGTCGCCGGGTGTCGATCGGTCAGCCCCACGGATACTGATTGCCCATGAACCGGAACCTGCTGTTCGTTTCTCTATTCGGCCTGACCGAACTGTACCAGGCGGTCGCGCGACAGCTGATTGAGCGCGGCTGCAACATTTACTGGATTACCACCAACCAGTACTGGACTCACCTGCTGACCACCGACGGCTTCCCCGGAAGCAGGATTCTGGAGTTGGTGTACAGGCGGTCTGATTTTCTCGGTCCGGGCGAGAAACAAGCGTTGCTGCCCGAGATGCTGGCCTGCGAAGCCGCGAATGACCTGACCTTCAATCAGTGCGTGCTGATGGACCGCTTTCTTATGGCCAGCGGACGAACCGATATCAACGAGTATGTTTATCTGTACTATCGCGACCTCAAGCGCTTCTTGAATGATAACGACATCGGCTGGGTGTTCGCCGAACCGACCAATCTCAATGAGATGATGACTGCTATGGTCTGCCGGGAACTCGGCGTCCGCTTTATGTCACCTCTGGATATGCGGTTTCCGCCCCGGCGCATGGTCTTTTTCGAGGGGTACCTGCAGGATCGAGTCGTGCCTCGATCTAGGTCGGGGCAAAGCGTGAACGGCCGTGAGATCATCGAAGCTTTCGCGGAGAGACAGACGACTCCCGTCTATTTCGAGCGTTTCAAGAACGAACCGGTGGTCCGGCCGGCCCGGATTGTTCACGCCATCGGGCGGCGTGCTCGCATGGCGCCCATTCTGAGACAGCCGAGTCTGACGCATTATGATGCCTGGGGACGGGTCAAGTTGATGGTGCAACGGGCGGTGAACTCGTTCTATATGCGCCGGCTTTGCCGGTACGACCCGCTCGACGGAATAACAGGGAAAGTGGCTTACTACGGCCTGCACGTCCAGCCTGAGAACTCCGTCGATGTTCTCGGATCCTACTACTCTGATCAACTCAAGCTTCTCAAGGACATCCGCCGAGGGCTGCCTTTCGATACCACGCTCGTGGTGAAGGAGCATCCCACGTTTCTCGGACAACGGGGTCGGCGCTTTTTTCGGGACCTCAAGAGAATACCGAATGTGCATCTGGTTGATTACCGTATTTCCAGCTTTGACCTGTATCGCCGGGCCGATTTGGTGATCACGGTCTCGGGAACGACGGCCTATGAGGCGGGCCTGTTGGGCCTGCCGGCAGTGACTTTCAGTCCGATGTATTTCGGGCGTCTCTCTTCGGTACACTATTGCAGCAATATCGCGGACCTCAAGCCGCTGGCCGAACGGCTGCTGGGCGGCTTTGTCCGCGACTTCGAAGCCGACTGTGCGGTGGTGGAGGAACTGGTGAACAACTCGTACGACGCCTGGCGGGGTGACCCGTTCTTCGACCGCTCGGTCCTGGCATCCGATAACATTGATCGTGTTTCCGGCGCCTTTCTGGAGCTTCTCGGATATGATTCTGGCGAACCTGGCCGCGGTTCTTCTTTATCTGGCTAGTGTCTGGCTGATCCTGCGTCGCTATCGCCAGTACCTGGTCTTCTTTGGATACCTGGCGTTTCTTAACGCCTGGGCGCTCATTTCCTGCTTCTACAATGATCTCGGCATATACAATCTGGAGTTGTTCCGTCATACCGAGACCACGCTGGCTACCGCCCGGCTGGCGGCCTTTGGTATCGTTTTTAACCTTGGGTTCCTGGCGCTGGCGTCACTGATGGGCGACCGTCCGTTGGCAAACCGGGATTATCAGTTGGCCCAGGGCGGTCTCCGCCTGGGGAATCTTCGTTTAGCCGGATATGTCGCCGCAGGTGTAGCGATTGCGTATTTGGGCTACACCTTGATTCAGGGAGGGATTCCATTTCTGTCTGGAATTGGCCGGCACGCGTTTTTCGAGCAAGCGGGACCGATAGAGAGGACCGTCCTCGTCTACGGACCTCTCCTGGCTTTTCTGTGCGGCTACTTTCGCCCCCACCGGCGGCGAGTTGCTTTCAGTTCCATTTTGATGCTGCTGTTCGTCGTCTATGCCATTCTTGTGGGCAACAAGTTCAGCTTTCTCGTTCTGATCCTGGTGTGCTACTATGCTCCAGTCTATGTTGGGCGGGCCGGCTTATCGGCAAGCAACTGGCGGCTCAGTCCGCGACGCCTCCTGGCCCTGGCAGCCTTTGCCGCTGCCATTCTCGGCTTTGTGTTCGTCAGTTATGTCCGCACCCAGGGCGGCGGTCAATTGGCCTTCAAGTATATGTACAATCGGGTCCTTGCTTTTCAGGGCGAGACCTGGTGGGCGGTCGACCACGATATTCAGAGAAACGGGCGTTACGACCCGGACCACTGGAAAGCCGAGCTGAATGCGATCATCGGGTCGGACGAGTCTGACGGTGCTGAGACCGGTTTGCGCTACCTGATGATAAAGGTCCTGGGCCCGGAAAGGGCTTACCCGATTATCGACGGGGGTTACCTTTACACCGGCGCCTATCCGGCGATTCTGATTGCCACCTTTCCCTATGCACTGGCGCTGGCTATTCAGTTACTGGCCGGGTGTGTCTACTTTCTGATGCTTTATTACCTGCACTACTGCTTTCTGTTCCGCCACGCCGTTCGCTCAGCCATCATGGTGTTGGTGTTGGTGCCGTTCCTGGTAACGTTGATCAACGCAAACCTGGGTGGTTTCCTTACGCTGGGGCTGGCGGTCAAGCTGGCGGTGCTGTCCCTTCTCGAACTGGGGGCCGGAACATCCGTGCCTCGGCGACTACACACGGCAATCACTCGGGAGACGACAGCGTGACGCGGACGCTGCTGCTTAACGCGACCATTTTGAATCAACCGGAGATGATCGGCCTGGGGATTTACGCCTACAGCATGTTCCGGGAGTTGCTCACTCAGCCTGCCGTCGACTGGCCCTTTGACCGCGTCGCGCTGGTAGGTCGCCGGGGCCGCCTGGAAGAGCTTCTCGGTGACATCGTAACGCCGTCAGGTGTAGAGATAATCGACCTACCCGTCTGCCGCCCCGTCAATCGGATTGTGTCGCTCAACCGGCTGGTGCGTCGCGAGCGCCGTGGCGGTGAGATGTACTTCTATTCGCCCACCCATCATGGGGTAATCGTTCGCACGAGGGGTCAGGTCATAACCGTGCACGATCTGTTTCCGCTCTTGTTCCCTCGCAACTATCGCCGCCAGTACTATTACTACCGGTATTACCTTCCCCTGATCGTGCGCCGCAGTAGCGCTGTAATCACCGTGTCAGAAAATACCGCCAGGGATGTCCGGGCATTCTTCTCCGTTGCGACACGCTGCCGCACGGTGTACGAGGGTCTGAGACACGACCTGACTGATATCACGCCGGACCCGGTGAAGCCCCTTGTGGGCAGGACGTTCTTCCTGTTCGTGGGTCCCAGCTACCGGCACAAAAATGCCGATCGCCTTCTCTCTGCGTTTGCCTCGCTCGCCGGAGATAACCGGTTGAGACAGTATCAACTCGTCTTTGCCGGCGGTCGCAGGGACTATCTGCACTATCTGAAGGGATGGCTCGAGAGTCTGCCCTCCGAAGTCGCCGCCAGGGTGTGTTTTCTCGGGTATGTCTCCCGGGCCGAACTCGCCTGGTTGTACCGTCAGGCGACCGCCACCATGGTCACGTCCCTGTACGAAGGTTTCGGTCTTCCGGCTCTCGAAGCGATGTACTTCAACTGCCCGGTAGTCGCATCAAAGGTGGCGTCGCTGCCTGAAGTGTGCGGCGATGCTGCTTTGTTCGTGGATCCTGAGAACGTGAGCGAGATCGCCGATGCCATGAAACGGCTTGTCCACGACGATCAACTGCGCTCGCGGCTGGCCGAGAGAGGCAAAGAGAATCTGGGCCGGTTCAGCTGGCGGCACGCCGCAGACCAGGTTCGGGCTATTTTGCACAAGCTCGTACCGGGGAAATCCGAAAGCAACGGGTAGAATCTCCCGAGGGTTGGACGGAAGTTCCTTCTTCACTCTCCCGGAACTTATTTCCGAATTCTGGTTGGAAATCTACCCGCCTGCCGAGGAAGTCCGAGTAGCCCACCTAAGCATCTGTGCCACAACGTATTAAAAAGAGGCATTGCGAGCCGCCATGGCACGCGATTTGTCTGCCCGCGGGGTGAGGAGAAGCGTGCTGCTTATGATTAGAAGGCTACATATTGACAGGGGAGAGGAGCCGGAAGCGAAATCTCCCTCCGAAGTCTCACACCAGTATCAGATCGATCCCATAGCGACAGCCCGCCTGATGCTCCGGCAACGTTGGCTTGTCCTGGCAGTCTGTGGGCTGACAGTCATGGCGACTACGGTGTTCATGCTGGCTCAGCCTGATCTGTATACTTCGAGCGCGACTATATTGCCCACTGGAAACGGTGACAGCTACTCGCAGCTCAAGGCATTCATAGGCCTGGCGAATGGCCAAACATTGATGGATGACAATTCCTCGGCGCTGTTTCCTGTGGTCTTGCGGTCCAATCTGGTCGTCGATGCCGTGCTGTCGAAGACCTATGAATTCGCAAGCGATGGGGAATCTCGCGTGCTGACGCTCTCTGGGTATTTCGGAATCGACGATCAAGACAAGCTACGACAGGCTCTTCGCTCGGCTACGACCATAGACACCGATGCGCACACCAGGGAAATTACGCTCGCCGTTCAGTCTCAGTATGCCCGCCTGTCCCGGGCTATCGTATCTGAATACCTGGTCCAACTGGAAGGATACAACCTTTCCAAACGACGATCGCGGGCCGGCGATAATCAAGTGTATCTTGAAGGCCAACTCGCTCAAGCTCAGTCGAAGTTGAGCGAGGTCGAAGAGGCCTTGCAGCAGTACCGCCTGTCAAACCTGAACTGGGCCAGCACCACCAGCCCGGTCATCATGACCAACCTGGGGCGGCTTCAGCGCGAAGTGGAGGTTCGTTCGCGCGCCTATTTGCTGTTGCAGGAGCAATACGAAATGGCTAAATTCGAGGCTCAGAAGGATATCCCGATCGTGAACGTTCTCGATCAGCCGTCGCTGCCAACCCAGAAGTCCGGACCCTTCCGCCGGAACCTCATAATTCTGTCCGGAGTGGTTTCGTTGGGCCTGGTCATGTTGGGGATCTTTGTTTTCGATCTGATCCAGCAGGGCATCAGCGGCCCCAACCGCGCGTCGTACGACGGCCTGCGAGGAGACCTGGTGAATGCCTTTCCGCGCCTCTCGAAGAGCCTCGCGCGCACAGGATCAAGGTCAAAATCAGAAGATGTTCTGATCGGACAGGTGACGGACTCGGATGGCTGATGCCGACTGAAACTCAGAAGTTCGATCCGAATTCACTCAGGATAGCCATCGTTCACGACTGGCTGGTCACCTACGGTGGCGCTGAACGGGTTCTTGAGCAACTTCTGCTTCTTTTTCCGCAGGCCGATCTTTTCACCCTCTGTGATTTCCTGCCTGCTGCAGACCGGGGCTTTCTCCAGGGCAGAACCATAACCACGTCGGTTATCCAGAAGCTGCCCCGGGCCGGTAATTGGTACCGCCGATACCTGCCCGTCATGCCATACGCGATCGAGCAGTTTGATCTTGGCGGTTATGACCTTGTGATCTCTTCCTCGCATGCCGTCGCCCACGGCGTGCTCACGAACTCGGACCAGCTTCACCTCAGCTACTTCAACAACACCATGGTTTACGTTTGGGACCTGTATCACCATTATCTTCGCGGAGCCGGTTTGCATCGAGGCCTGGGGGGGTTGATAGCCCGCCCTCTGCTGCACTATGTCCGTACCTGGGACGCGGCGACTGCGCCCCGGGTCGACCGCTACATCGCGAATTCCAAGCACATGCAGCGGCGAATCAGGAAGGTGTATGGTCGTGAATCCCAGGTGATCTACCCGCCGGTGGACACTGAGCGCTTTGCGGTCTGGACGAACAAGGAGGATTATTACATCGTTGTTTCACGGCTGGTGCCATTCAAGAGAATCGACCTGGTCGTGGAAGCTTTCCAACGTATGCCAACCCGGCGCCTGATGGTGGTCGGCGATGGTCCGGAACTATCCAGGTTGAAGTCGCGGGCTTCGTCGAATGTTGAGTTTGTCGGGTTCCGGCCTGCCGGTGAGGTTCATGATCGTGTGAAGCGGGCTCGCGCTTTCCTGTTTCCCTCGGTCGAGCCTTTTGGGATAGCGGTGGTCGAGGCCCTGGCTTCGGGCACTCCCGTCATCGCTTATGCCGGCGGTGCCGCCCTCGAAATTGTCAGTGAAGGGCGCGGCGGCACGTTCTTCCGGGAACAGACCCCCCAGGCGATGGTCCAGGCGATCGAGCGATTCGAACAAGCCAAGAAAAGTCTCGACGCCCGGACCGTTCATGAGACGGCCGAACAGTTCTCGGTTAGCCGCTTCCGCAACCAATTCCGGCGGATGGTTGAGAACGAACTGGTGCTTTTCCGCTCCCGGGATCAGGCCCCCTGATATAGCCGAATCTGCCTGAGTGTCTATTCGCGATCCGCTTGCTTCGGAAGAGTGGCGGCCAGCCCCGCTCCCCATAAAGCCATCAGTAATTGCCGTACCTCCTCGTCGGCAAAGGCCGCTTCGGTCAGCGACGCGACGGCAAAAGCCACGGTGGCTGCAAGGACTCCCAGAGTAAGACCTCGCGCCAGGCTGGTCCGTTCCGACTTACGATACGTGCGATACAGGCGACTTAGCACCGCGCCCCACATGCCCAGATATAGCAGCAAGCCGGGGATGCCGTACAGGGCCGCGACATTGAGGTAATCCGAATGGGCGTGGCCCATCGGGTAATGTGGTTCGGGTTCGCCTGCTGTGGCCAAATCATACTCCGCGCTGAAGTTTCCGGCACCGACACCGGTAATCGGGTGTTGCCCGATAATCTGGAGTGCGTGGTCCCAGATATACAAACGGCTCAGCGGATGGGACGGGGTGAGGTCACGGTTCAGCCGAGCCGCCAGTTCATCGACCAGAGACGGCGAACTGATCCACGCCACCAGGGCGGCACCCACAACGATGATCGCAACGCACCTCGTCTTTCTGGCAAAAACGCCGAGGGCCGCCAGGCCGCCCACGGCAGCGAGCATGGGCCCGCGACTATTGAGCAGGGCGGTCGCCACCAGTCCGGAAACGACCGTCGCCGACAGCAGCCACCGCCTCCAGATGGCGAGTGACCTGAACCGGACCACCAGGTACCCGAGACCGAACATCAATCCCGTCACCAGGTAATTGCCGTAAGTCAGCGGGTGGGAAAAATTGCCGGCCGGGCGAGCAGTCTGTCCATACTGGCTGAGGGGATTGTCGCGAAACCAGTGAACGCCGGTAAAGTGCTGGATAACTCCGTAGATCGAAATCAGCAGGAGTCCGAAAGCCAGCACCATCACGAGCCACTCCGCCCGTCCAGCCCGGCCAAAGAGATAGACAGCGACCGGTATCGCCAGGAACAGCCACTCTTCTCTTAAGAACCAGATCGAATTGACCGGGTGACTTCCCAGCAGCGAGGACGCTACCTGCCAGGTGAGGCAGGCGAGAATCGCAATCCAAACGGCTCTCAGCTTGCCCCAGGCCGGTATTTCAATGCGCCGAGTCAGGAGAGTTACCAGGAGCAAAACCGACAGGCCCAGCGCAATCTGGGACGCAGCAATCGAAAACGAACCAGCGAACAGAAAAAGAACGAAGGCAAGGCTCAGACAAGCGGTCAAGATGCGCCCGCTATCCGATTGCGGAAGAAGGCGATTTTTGTCTGTATCAGCCATGGCCTCGATCGTGGTATCCGCCAACAGTAGATGCCAACTTACGTCGTGCCGGGTGTTGGCGCAAGCCGACGACCGGTCAGGTTGGATTAGGGGCACAAAAAAAGCCCGCGGGACGGAAGTCCCGCGGGCTGCAATCAGTCTTGGCGACGGATATTAGTCGTCGTTGCCGTCACCCACGATGTCGCAATGGCCGGGGCCAATGTACCCGTTGTTGTAGTCGTCGGCGTCACTCTTCCAGCCGAGGACCATCTTCTTCACCGACTTGCTCAGCGAATTCCAGTCGCTCCAGTGGTGGTCGGCCAGGAACTCGTCGGCATCGGCAATAACATCGGCAATAGCGCCACCGTCGGCGCCGTTGGCGATGTTCAGCTTGGCCGCCAGCAACTGAGCGTACAGCTTGGTGATGCCGTTGGACGGCGCGCCGTAAGTCTTCATGGTGAGGATGTTATAAGCCATCTGAACGTTGTCGACGGGCAGGCTCTCGTCGCCACCGGGGTCGCCCAGCCAGATCGGCAGGAACTGCGAGAGGTAATCCGGCTGCGGGCCGAAGCCGGCGTGGTTCTTCCAGTAGCCGATCGTCAGGGTGCAACCCTCCGGCGGCGGAGGCATGTACAGACCGGCATCCCAGGTCATATCGTGCTCGCCGGACTCAAGGGTGGTGCAGATGGTCATGCCGGTCGCCGGGTCGGCGTCGGAATCCATCGCATCGTCGGCGCCCTGATCCTGCGGGCTGAACACGAAGCCCAACGGGGCCTCAAAGTGAACGTTGTAATCGCCCGGCATCAGGTTGTCAAACAGGTAGTAGCCGCTGGCGTCAGTGGTGGTGCTGGCCAGAACGCTGCCGAAGCAATCCATGAGGTGGACCGTGACGTCCGGGATACCCGCTTCGCCCGCGTCCTGAATGCCGTCCTCGTCCGTGTCGTACCAGACGAAATCACCGAGCGAAGCCGGTTCCGGCAGGACCGGAAGCTCGAAACGAATGAGGGCCTGCTTTTCAAGATCGGTCACACTCGGCCAGCCGACAAACAAATCGCCGATGAAACCGAAGTTTGAGGTCGGGTAATTCTCGGCGATCGAAGCATCGGCGATGGCCGGGTACTGTTCGCAGACCGGTCCGCCCGCAGTGGAGTAACATACTTCCAACATCGGCTGGTTCTCGGCATTCTCCCGGCTGTTGATCCAGGTCCGGGGGAACTCCTCAAAACCCTGCTTGAGCAGCAAGCCGAAATTGGCAAAGTCGCCGTCCGACCAGCCGGCTACCAGAGCGGTGATATCGACCGTCCTCCAGCCATAGCCGTCGGATGCGAAGGTTCCTTCCACGGCGCCGTCAAAGGCGCCGGCGAAGTTGTCCCAGGTGACATCCCCTTCAACCCAGTCGCTGGTAATCCGGTGAACGGTTACATCGCGATCGCTGGATTTGTTGACAAACACGTACAGGGTGGCTTGGGTCACCTCGTCGCCCGCCATCGGCACATACTGAGCCGACAGGTTAATCGGGCTCACCATCCCGTTCTGGTCGCTGTTCTGCGAACAGCCGGCAATGATAATTGCCAGGGCAATCGGCAGGACTAGCAGTTTGCTTGTTCTTAGCACTCTTAGGCCTCCTTGAAATGTGATTCAATTTGTCACGTTTTCTGCAACCATTTGAATATCACTATGCAGTTAATCTACTACTTTGGGGCTTTTTACGCTGTCCCAGGGGTCAAAGACCCCTTCTCAACCTCTCTTACGACACACAGTAGCAATGCCTGTGCCAAACCCAAAAACGTAACAGTCAGACAAGAATGGAGATGTTCAACTGGCAGTAAGATCGATTTGCCTAATTGTATATTATACAACGATTGCCCGTCTCTGTCAAGGTCTCAATTTACAACGTAAACCACATGGGTCGATGTTCCCGCCCTTGGGCGGATAATCGTGTCACGGGTCAGGTGGCGCCCGGCGCGCTCCGAGATTGGCCCGCGTGAAGCCACACCGCCGCCAGGGTTGGCTGGCCGGGTCCGTACTCGGCGAACTAGGCCTCCGGCATCGACTTAGCCGGGAAGACACCCGCTCTCCGGAGACTCATTTTTGCATTGATTTTGCCGAAAGCAGTGCTATATTGACGCTCCCTGTCGAGAGACGGGGCGTCGCGGGCAACCGCGGGCGCCGCGGGACGTGGTGGGGTTCCCGAGTGGTTAAAGGGAACAGACTGTAAATCTGTCGGCGATGCCTTCGAAGGTTCGAATCCTTCCCCCACCACCATAGCACTGCCGGAAGAACCATGTCGACTTGCTCGCGCCTGCCTTGAATGTGATCCCGGTCTTCTTTTCGCAGCAACCTCGGCTGACTATCTTCCGTGTTCCAACCCATACGTATGAGCGAACTGCCGGACAAGATTCGAACTGACTTTACAGAGGGCTCGGTTCTTCGGTCGATTCTGAAGATGGGACTACCCTCGATGTTGGGCTTCCTGGCCCAGCATATCTACGCCATGGCGGACATGTTCTGGGTCTCGCGCCTGCCGGAGGCGGAGGCGGCCGTGGCCGCCATAACCTTCTGCAACAACTTCATGTGGCTTCTTTTTGCGCTGAATCACCTGGTCGGGCCGGGTTCGGTGGCGGTCATATCCCGGCGTTATGGTGAGAAGGCGTTTGAAGATACGGAGAAGGCCATCAAAGAGACCCTGACCCTGAAGCTGGTTTTCGGGGCTGCCATGAGCTTGATCGGGTGGTATTTCCTGCCGGAAACGCTCTATCTGCTGGGGGCTCGCGAGGAGGCTCTGCAATTGGGCATAGGCTACGGGCGGATACTTCTCATCGGCCTGCCGATCATGTATGCGACCTATTCGATTTTCACCGCCCTCCGGGGGGTGGCCAATCCGAACCTGGCCATGGCCCTGATGCTCGGTTCCAACGCGCTTAACGCGCTGATCGACCCGCTGCTCATTTTCGGGTGGATTGGCCTGCCGGCACTCGGGGTGAACGGCGCGGCCTACGCTTCGGTGCTCAGTTTCTCTCTCACCCTGGCGGTCGGCTTCATTCTCTTCCGCACTAACTGGACCAACGTCCGCCTGAGGCTCACCGGCGGGGCTTCCATGGGGTTGGCCTCGATGTGGAAAATCGTCCGCATCGGCATACCGGCGTTTATCGGCGAAGCGACTTTCTCAGGATCGCGGCTTCTCATCACTCCTATCGTGGCGGCGTTTGGCACCGACGTGGTGGCCGCCTACGGCGTGAGCACTCAACTGTTCGTTTTCGGGATTATGATTCTGGTCGGTCTCGGCCTGGGCCTGTCATCGCTGGTCGGTCATAATTTAGGGGCGGGCAAAAAAGAGCGAGCCAGAAGTACCGGCGATCAATCAATCCTGCTCGGCGTGGGTATCATGGCCGTGTTCGGAGTCCTGACGTTTGCGCTGGCCGAGTTCTACCTGGGGTTCTTCTTTGACTCGCCGGAAACCATACGACACGGAACGGAACTGCTCCGCATCTGGGTGATCGGCTTTCCCTTCTTCGGGGCTTTCATCATGATCGAGGAGATTCACGTGGGGGTCGGGCAGAACATGCCGGCGATGGTTGTGAACTCCATTCACGGCTGGGGCCTGCAGGTATTGCCGGCCGTGCTCGTGACCCAGGTCCTGGGCATGGGTCAACTGGCCGTCTGGTGGGTGTTTGCCCTATCGGGTGTGATTAGTTCGACCGGTTTCTACTGGTATTATCGCCGCGGTAAGTGGTTGACGGCCAAGGTCTAACCTCGCCTGAGGAATAGGCGGCACGAGCCACGACCGATTTGTCTTTACTCAGTCTAACCGAAACCGATAATCTGAGTAGAGCCTTAGGTCAATGAGGCGTTGATGAAAGTCCTTTATTGGTTTATCGGTATTCTGGCGCTCGCCGGATGCAGTCTCGAACGCGCCGAAGGTCCCGGCGCGCCGGTACCGGCGCCCATACAGCAGGGGATATCGGGCACCGTCGAATTCTGGGAAGGTGACTTCATGCCGACCGCTTATCCCCAGGTGCCCGGTGGCACGGTGACGTCGGTAGTACGTGAGGTCCGAATCCACGAAGCTGCCCGTATGTACGACGTCACCTTCAGTTCGCCAGGGGGCTTCTTCTCTGAAATCAGGACCCCGCTGGTAGCTTCGGTCGAGAGTGCTGACGACGGGCAATTCGCCGTCAACCTGCCGGCGGGGACATATTCTCTGTTTGTGGTGGAAGATGGGCGGTTTTATGCCAACCGTATGAGCCAGGAGTTCATTCAGCCCGTCACGGTGGATCGGGGCAAGGTTGCTCTGATCAGGCTGAAGATCGACTATCTGGCCACTTACTGACCGATCGCAGCCGATCAAGCTGTCTCTGGAGATATCAGGAGCCGGACGGACCCAGCATCTTGGCGAACTGCTCCAGCAGGTGCCGATCAAAAGCGTCGTCGTCGGCAAACATGAATTTCAGCGCGGGGTAGGCGTCGACTGCCGAGCGATAAACGCGCCTTGTAGTCATGGCGTCGAAAACGTCGGCAATGGCCGAAATTTTACCATAGAGGTGGATCTCGTGTCCACCCATGCCCCGGGGGTAGCCGGTACCGTTGTCTCGCTCGTGATGCTGGAGAATGGGGTGATACGAATCCTGGTCAACCAGATCGGTATCCTTGACTATGTCATAACCCCATTCCGGGTGCTTGTGGATCAGTTCAACCTCGGCGCGGGAAAGGGGCTCGATCTTGTTCAGGATGGAATCAGCTATCCTGGTCTTGCCGATATCATGCAGGAGCGCGCCGGTGCCCAGGACCTTCAGTTCGGCGGGGTCCTTTATACCTGTGAACTGACCCAGAGCCAGCGACAGGGCGCAGACATTCACCGAGTGAGTGTAGGTAGAGTAATCGAACGACATGACCTTCAACAGGGTCTCGAACGCGGCCCGGCCGGTTAGAACAAAACCGACCGTGGATTCAACCAACTCCTGACTGCGGCGGATGTTTGCTCCGACCGTCGGCTTGGCAAAAAGGTCCTCCATGAGATACCGGGCGCTGTCATAGACAATCCCGGCGCGGACACTCTCCTTGATGGAGCTGTCATACACGATCAGCCGCAGGTGGCCCTCGAGGTACGTCCGGTAGGCCCGCTGATCACTCCCGGACACATAGAGTCGGCTGACATTGTTTTCGAGCAGCTCCCGCCTGGTCTCGTCGTTGAAGGGCAGACAGGCGGAGCGATAGAGCACGACCGAAACGCCGTTGTCGATGAACAGATCGAACTCCGGCACCGTGTCGGGACGGAGCGAATCCAGATATATCGGGAGATATCCGGTGATTGACTTTCTTCCCGGGGTCGCTGTTTTCATGGTCTTCCCTGATATCTATTGTCGACCCTATAACCTGTTATCTTTAGCTGCGGTTGCCCGGCAAGCCCGGGCGACTGCCGGGGCCCGCCGGGCCATAGATTGCTGCTGGGGATTTCAGGCTTTCGGAGGCCGTACGGGCCGGCCGCCGGCAGGGTAGAGACAACCCGGCCGGGGCAGTAAGGGTTGGGTCAAAGCCTCTTGATGAGACGGTCGAACTCTTGTTCGATCAACTCTTCTTCACGTTTGGTGGTGACGTTCAGGCGGAAGTATCTCCGCACCTCGTCGCTGCCGGTGACCAGTTCCGTCCGGTAGTAGATCCATTCCTGGCCGGGGTGAAGCGTGATCTCGTCGTTGAACACGTTCTTGGAGGTCGCGACCTTTTCGCAGACGCCCGGCCAGCGGTGCTCAACATAGAGCGTCGCCCCCGGGGTTACCGCTATCCGGACTCTGATTGAAACCGTGCCCTCGGCTGAGAGGCCAGAATAGGTACCCCCGAAAGCTCCGTAGGTGAGCCCGAGTGAAACGCCCTCGCTCTCGAGAGCCATTAACTCCCGGTGCAGGCGGGTCACGCGGTCCAGCGAGATGGGCGGGGCAAAGCTCAGCGTGATGTTCTCGAAATCGCAAACCCTGACCGAACCGACCTGTTGGCAATTGGTTCGGTCAAAGTTGACGCAGTCGACCCGACCGTACCGGTTGAGAACGGCACAAATCTTCAGCCACTGGTTCCGGTCCTTGCTTCCCTCGTGACCGACGGCGCGGATATTGAGGGTGACCTCGTTGACCGTCGGCCCTTGACCTTGCAAGCGCAAGCCGGCACAGCCGGCCAACGTCGCCAGCAGCAGTGCCGAGACGGTCAACCTTCCGGGAAATCCGGATCCTCGGTGGCCCTTCAAAGTCATCTCCATCTCTCCGTGCCGAGAATGATAGACCGGAGCAGCAGCAAATCAACAAAATTCAAGCAAACGGGTTTGCGGGATCGGCCACTTGCAGGAGTCAGGTCAGGTTTCGCGACCCGGTCCTCCGGGATGGGTCAGGCTTCAACTTCTTCCGACGGACCGAGCATTCTGGTGAAAGCGTTGAGCAGCTCAGAGTCGAACTCACCCATTTGTTCGAACATCAGTCTTAGAGCAGGGTACGCGTCGACGGCCGGACGGTAGGGACGCCGGGTAGTCATGGCGTCAAAAACGTCGGCGATGGCCGTGATTTTGCCATAAAGATGGATCTGCTTGCCGCCTATACCATTGGGATAACCGGAGCCGTCCTCGCGTTCATGGTGCTGTATGATCGGAAAGTACGATTCTTCTTCCAGTAAATCGGTCTGCCTGGCCAGATCGCAGCCCCATCTGGGGTGCCGCTGGATCACAAACATCTCGTCCGGCGTGAGCGGCTCCAGCTTGTTCAGGATCGACTCCGGAATGCGGGTCTTGCCGATATCGTGTAGCAGCGCGCCGGCGCCGAGAATCTGAAGATCCCGGGGATTCGTGATGCCGACATGCAGAGCCAGAGCCAGCGACAGAGCGCAGACGTTGATCGAATGGGTGTAAGTGGTGTAGTCGTAGGCCATGATCTCCAGCAGGCTGGCAAACGCCGTCTGGCTGGTCAGAACGAACCCGACCGTAGACTCCACCAGTTCCTGGCTCCGTTTGATATTGTCACCGAGTGTCGGTTTTGAAAACAGGTCTTTGATGAGGTAGAGGGCGCTCTCGTAGACCAGGCCGGCTCTGACGGTTTCTCGAATCGAGGTATCCCGGGTCAATTCCGGCAGATTGGCCTCGAGGTACGTCTGGTAACTGGGCCGGTCAAAACTGGACACGAACAATTTCTTGATGTTGTTCTCCAGCAGCGAGACCCGCGTCTTCTCTGTAAACGGTTGGGCGGCCGACCGATAGAGCACATACTCCCGGGCTCGTTCGATATAGAGATCGAAATCGAGGACCTCGTCCACCCGGAGACACTCCAGGTAGATCGGGAAGTAGGGGTGGCTGGTTTCCATAGATGCAGCGTCCATATTCATAGTTATTCTTGGATTATCGGCCGGGTCCCCCAAAAGTGAATCGGCCGAGTTGTACATAAAATGAGTCGGTTTGGTGGTGTCGCCGGGAACTCGGACCAGGTCATCTCGAGCCGGATGCAGTGGGGCCACCAGTCAGGACGAGAACCGTTCACATTCCTAAAACCGTAAGGACGTGATCGGTGTTTCCAATCAGGTGCCTGGCAAGGCAAATCGATGGTCACTGCCGGTCGTTGTGGCCAGTCGGCTGTTGACATCCGGGGTTTGACTTTGTTGGTTAGGTAAAGGACGCGGAGCGACCGCTCCGGAGTTTCCCGGAACAGATGACCCGTAAGGCGGTTCAGAATTCAGCTACGTTGCAGCAAATCACCAGCTGTCAAAGGAGGATCCAATGTCTAAGGTGCGAATGACTGTGGCAATGGTCGGGCTCGTACTGGCTTTTTGCCCTCTGCTCATGGCCACCCCCGGCGATACCCTGCGTTCCGTTCCCGCTCCGTATAGCTGCCCGCAGGGGTTGACCTATGACGGTGAGTATCTGTGGAATGTCGACCGACTGAGTGACATGATCTACAAGATCGATCCTGCGAGTGGATCAGTGGTGGATTCTCTGCCGGCGCCCGGCTACATGCCATTGGGGCTGACCTGGGACGGTGACCGTTTGTGGTGTGTCGATGCCGGGGAGGAGCGAATATACGCGATAAATCCGGCCTCCAAAACCATTGAGAAGACCATCGACTGCCCGGTTTCCAGCCCGACCGGCCTGGCCTGGGACGGCCGATATCTCTGGGTCGCGGACGAAAGCGGCGATCGGATTCACCAGATCAGCAGCGGAGACGGTACCACGATCGTGTCGATTTCGGCGCCGACGTCGCACCCGTGGGGACTGAGCTTCGACGGTACTTACCTCTGGGTCTCCGACCGCTTCGCTGACATGATCTACATGGTCACGCCGGGCAGGGGGGATGTGATTATCTCGTTCCCGGCTCCGGGGCCGCACAGTTGCGGCCTGGCTTGGGACGGTCAACAGTTGTGGAACGTCGATTACCAAACGGACCGGATATATCAGGTCGTAACCGATGACGGCACCATCTACGCCCGTTCTGACGAGAAGACCCGGAAGGTGGACTTTATCCATCAGGTCAGGAATTTCGGACCGGATTCGGTCACGACCCTTGATGTTTACTTTGCCCTTCCCCAGGACCTGAGCAACCAGGAATTGACCGGGACGGTTGAGTTCAAGCCCCAGGTAGCGGACCTGGTTACCGACAAGTGGGGACAGAAAATGGCCCATTTCCATTTCGAGAATCTGGGGCCGACTGATTTTGCCACGGTCCAAATGCTGGCGTCGGCCAAAATGTGGGAAACGCAGTATTTCATCTACCCGGAAAAAGTCGGTCCGTTAGGGGATATCCCCCAGGACATCAGAGAACGTTATCTGGTCGATGACGCCAAGTTTGATCTCAAAAACGCCGTTATTCAGAAGGCGGTGAAGGAGGCGGTCGGGGGCGATACCAACCCCTACTGGATCGCCCGGAAGATCTTTAGCTATCTGATACAGAAACTCGAGTACGCACGCGTAGGAGGCTGGAACGTTGCCCCGGCCGTGCTGGAACGGGGCAACGGCTCCTGTTCGGAGTATACGTTTGTCTACATCGCCATGTGTCGGGCGGCCGGTTTGCCGGCCCGATACGCCGGCTCGATTGTGATTCGTAATGACGACGCCTCGTATGATGAGGTCTTTCATCGCTGGGTCGAGGTCTACCTGCCCGGTTACGGCTGGATCCCTGTCGATCCCTCTCGTGGTGACAAGAAATGGTCGGCGGAACAGGGCGGGTCGTTCGGCTCCCTGAGCAACGGGGTTCTGATTACTACGCTCGGCGGTGGGGGCTCGGAGTTTCTTGACTGGGCCTACAATACGCATGAGCGATGGACATCCAAGGGAAAGTGCAAGGTGGTGGTGGAAAGCGTAGCCGAGTGGACGCCTCTTGAAGCACCCTCGGAGTAGCCCGTTTTCAGAGGTCACAGGGAGCTCTTGCGAAAACTGCCTCTGGCTCCGGTTTGGTTCCCAAAAGGAAAGAGACCGAGGTATTTCGGTCTCTTTGTTTTCTTGCTTATCCGGCTATGTTGCCGGATTTCAACGGCTTAGGTTTAGCCGTCTCGTCGGCCGCGGAAACCGCCGCCGCGACCACCGCCGCGGCCACCGCCACGGCCACCGCCACGGCCGCCCCCATCGGTACGCGGGCGTGCCTCGTTGACGTTCAACTCGCGGCCGTTGAGCTCCTGACCGTTCAAGCCGCTGATGGCGGCCATCGCTTCGTCCTTACTGGGCATCTCGACAAAGCCGAAGCCTCTCGATTCACCGGTATACTTGTCGGTGATGAGGCTGACTCTGGAGATCTCACCGTAGCTCTCAAAGGCCTGTCGCAAGTGTTCCTCTGTCGTGTTGAACGACAGGTTGCCTACGTAGATGTTCATTCCACTCTCCGAATTTGTTTATCCGGTTCGAGAGCGTCACCCTGAAGGGCGTCCTCTTAGCCGGAATAAATCTGTTCATGCGCACGATTGCGCCACGGTCCCGGCTTTCGACTTATTGGGAGATCTGTATGAACAAAAACACAGTCCTAACCAAAGCGATAACGGAAACCAAACCTAACAATATATTATATCGGTTTTTAGCTCCCGTGTCCACCAAAAAACGGGCCCGGGCGAGACCGTTTCTGACATACAGCCGGCTCGGTTCAGGGCCTCCGAATCCGCGTCTTCACCGAGAACCCCGGCTTGTCGTCGACGTCGTTAAAGACGATTTCGAGTGGAAGAGTCGTACGCCAAAAAAAGACCGGGATGGAATCCCGGTCTTCTTTGAATATCGTAGCGGGTAGCGACTATCAGTAGCCGCGGCCGCCGTAATTGCGTCGGCCACCGCCGCCGCCGCCACGGCCGCCACCGCGACCGCCTTCGGTGCGCGGGCGAGCTTCGTTGACATTCAACGTCCGCCCGTTCAACTCCTGACCGTTCAGTCCGCTGATCGCCGCGATCGCCGAGCTCTTTTCAGGCATCTCGACAAAGGCGAACCCACGCGACTCGCCGCTGTACTTGTCCGTGATGATGGCGGCGCTGGTAACCTCACCGAAGGCCCCAAAGGCCTGCCGCAACTGATCCTCTGTCGTATCGAACGACAGATTGCCTACGTAGATATTCATTCTACACTCCGAATTCGTTTATCGTCGGCTGAATCCTCTTTCGAAGGACATTTATTAGTCGAGATAAACCAGTTCATGCGCACCATTGCGCGACGGTTCCGGGATTCAGCTTATTCAGAGATCTGCTTGAACTAAACAAAGCTTTGACACAAGCGCCTACGGAAACCAAACTTGACTAATCAACTTATCGGTACAAATCCGAGAAGTCAACACAAATTACTAACACTTTCACCTCCCTGGAGTTTCATCCGGCCCTGTGACCGGTCCTGGCTCAACCCGCCGGATACCTGGTTTGCAAGCCCTGGCCGACGCCCGCCTTCTAAAACGCCTTCTTCAGAAGGGCGATCTGCCCGGCATGATACAGATTGTGCTGGACCAGCCCCTGGAGAGTCACATAAGCGCTTGAGAACCCTTCCAAAATTGGCGCCTCCAGGCGCGCATCATCCAGGCCGGCGGGGTCGGCGGCCAGGGCCTCCTGTGCGACCTTTAGCCGGCTCCACAGGGCCTTCCATGCGGCCTCATCCGGGTGATCCGGCTGAGGTGGCCAGTCCTCGTGGGGGGGGAATATCTTTCCTAGTATCGTCACCCCGTAACCGCGCCCGGACCTGCTCGACCCACACGGTAACGTGCAGCAGAATTTCCCAGATGGTATGCGCGTTCGGCACCGGTCGTGAGGCGGCTTGCTCCAGCGTAACATCACGCAGCAACTCGAACAAGGCCGGCCCGTGCCAGGCCTCGCCGTCAAGCGACCGATTCAGTTGGTCGAGGATTCGTTCACTTTCCGTCATGTCTAACCTCCAGCAGGATTGAGGAGTGTATAAAACCGGCCGGCAAGGTTTGTGTCAATCACATTAGGAGCGATAACTCGCTTTTGTTCTGCCGCTCCCGGGAAGGCGTAACATGGTTCGGGGTGCGGAGTCCGACCGAAGGACGGCGCATTAAGGTTTCGCTGGGTCCGGATCCAACTTTGTCGTAGACGCGAATGCGCTTGACTGCCGACTGAACTGGAAGTATACTTGCGCCAACGCGGCAACCGTCCACTGGTGTCTTGAATAACTCAAGGAAGTACGAGCGTGTCATACCAAGCGGCGAAGGTGGACTATGCCCGAAACGAGAGGATGATGTATGAAATGGCTGCCAGTTGGATTGGTGCTGGTTCTGATGTCGGGTGCGGTGGCACAGGAACAGGTGGAAGCAGTCGGCTTCAAGGGCGGTGGGATCAAAGTCGGGATGGCCTTTGCGAGCCTTAGTACAGACGTGCACGAGTTCAAGGAGGCCGGGTCTGCCACCGGATTCACGATTGGAGCCTTTGGAACCTACAACATCACTCCGGCCCTGGCGATTCAGCCCGAAGTTCTGTACGTGCGAAAGGGTTCCGGGGAGGTCGACCTGCTGACCTCCGGTGGTTTCCGATTAAGCTACCTGGAAATTCCGTTGCTTGTTAAGTACGACCTTGTTCGTACGGGCAAGACAATACCGCGCCTGTACCTGGGGCCGGCGGCCGGAATCTTGCTCGGGGCAAATCTCTACTACCATGGATTTTTCACTGACTATGATCACGGTGTCAAGGACGGCATGAAAAGCTTGGATCTCTGCCTTGTCTTTGGCGGAGAAGTTGAAATTACATCTGTCCGGATAGGACGGCTGATGGTGGACGTGAGATACTCACTCGGTCTGAGCAGCGCTGTCGATGCGGCTGAGTGGAACGACGCAGCGAAGCCTGTAGATGAAGGATTCTTTTGGCCCTATCCCGTTTTTGAGGAATACGACCGCCCGCATCTCGAGGATGATGCATCTGCCAAGAACCAGGTCTTCTCGATTATGGTCGGTTACAGGTTTTAGCTCATGGTTACGGTAGGCCTGAATACGAGAAACCCTTACGAATAGTAACATGTTTCGTGAAAGCGAGGTCCTCTATGCGCAATCTGCCTAAGTTGATCCTGATTTTGGCGGCCGCCGCGTTCCTTCTCCCGGGTACCCACACCAATGCCCAGACCTTATCAGAGAAACTCGTGGTTCCTGAAGCCGGCATGACCCAGATGCTCACTCTGGACGATGGATCGACTCTGGTCGGGAAGATTACCGAAGTCGGTGAGACTGATATCAAGTTTCAAACCGACATGGGGGAAATGACGATTGCGATCGCCAAGATACGGGATATAAAAAAAGTCTCGACCTCATCGATCAAGGGCGGCCAGTACTGGTTCCCCAATCCCAACCGAACCCGGTTACTGGTCGGGCCGACCGCCCGCACGCTGAAGATGGGCACGGGCTATTTCTTCGATCTCTGGATTTTCTTCCCGGGAGTTGCTTATGGGGTGACCGACAACATCCAGGTTTCGGCCGGAGCGTCAATAATTCCGGGGGCTGACCATCAACTTTTCTTCTTCATGCCCAAAGTAGGTTTCCCCGTCGCGGAAAAACTCGATGTCTCTTTTAACGTGTCGATTTTTCAGGTCTGGGATGCCACTGCCGGCCTGGCGTTTGCCAACATGACGTGTGGCACGGACGACCGCAGCTTCACGCTCGGTACGGGTCCCGTCTTTACGCGTGATGGGATAGGCAGCGTGCCGGGTGTGATCGCAGGGGGTGAATCTCGACTGTCCCGTCGTTTCGCGGTTGTCGGTGAGTCCTGGTTTTTCAGTTCCAAGTCGGAATACGAAGGTCAGAAGAACGACAAGCTCCTTCTGGGCCTGTTTGGATTCAGGTTCTTGGGAGACGGATTGTCCGTGGACCTGGCGATCGGGTATTCTGCCGAGTGGGACCAGCGTCAAGTGTCCTATGACTGGGAGACGGACGAGTCCGAATACGAAGACGATTTCGATGACGGTTGGATTCCGTACATCGACTTCGTCTATAATTTCTGATGCGATATTGCTGATTACCTGGGGCGGGAGCGGTTAGCTCCCGCCCCTTATTTGTTTGGAACTGCTGATTTTTGAGAGCGTCCAATCTGCACAACAGGACGCACCGTGATGTTGTTCTATCCGGCGAACCAACCAGTGCCTGAGTCCGGGGAGACCAGTGAATTGCTGCTTCTGCCTCTGACTACGGCTCACGTGGAACTCGATTACGAAGCGCTGATGGAAAGCAAGGAGATGCTCCGGCTGTGGAGCCAGAGCGCCTGGCCGAGCGATGATTTCACCCCGGAGGATAATCTTGAGGACCTTCGCCAACACGAACAGGAGCATCTCAGACGGGTGGCCTTCACCTACACGGTTCTGGACCCGACCGGGAAACGGTGCCTCGGCTGCGTCTATATCCACCCCCTGCCAGCGAAAGTGCTGAAATCGGTCGCGAAGTCGTCGCTGGCTTCCGGCCGGGATCGATGTGCCGCCTCTGTTCGCTTCTGGGTGCGGCAGTCACGGTTGGCGGACGGTCTTGACAGGCGGCTGCTGGCCGGCCTTCGCGAGTGGTTCGAGAAAGAATGGCCGTTCGATTTCGTGTTCTTCCGCACCTCGGCGCTCTATAAATATCAGCAGAGTATATTCCTGGAGGCGGGCATGAGACTCACATGCGAGATGGCCGATCCGAACCGGCCGGCGGTCTGGCTGTTCTACGGTTGAGTCAGGCAGGTCAGGAGGCTTGCCCTCCCGACATCCGCGACCGAACCACCAGGGAGTTCTGCCCTGCTAAAACTGCTGCAAGGCCTCGGCGATCCGTTTGGCCGCCGTTTCGGCCATCGCCTTGGTGGTGTGATCGTTCGTCTCGGCCTCGATCTTAAGCACCCCCAGAATGACGTCGTCACGGTCAACCAGACGAATAAAGATGGTCGTGATCCGGCCGCCGATCAGGTCGGCATGCCGATTGTACTGTCCCCCGCTGACATCGACACTGATCTGAATGAGCCCATCGGCATCGGCCTCGCCGGCGATCCTGACGCCATGTTTGGCGATCAGCTCGAACTCGATCCGATCCAGCAGCGGCAGCAACAGGGGAGAAGCGTCGAAGTCTGGCGAGCCCGGAATCACGTCGGGATGCACCACGCCTCCCTCGACCGAGCCGGTTACGCCGCTCGAGGCCTTCGGCTCGCTCGGAGCGCTATCCGGAGCGCTCTGTTCCGGTGCGGGTCGTTCGGTTTCGTCGTGAGCAGTGCTTTGCGGGTGGCGCAGCACGACCGCCCAGGACTCGATACCATTCAACCGTTCGGGTTCGACAATTGAGATATCAACCGAGGGTCCGCAGGCGATCAGAAGTACTGGAATCATGAAGGTGAGGGAGAGAAATCGTCTTGTATTCACAGAAAAACCTCCTGGAATCGTGGGCGGTGGCACTGTCCGCTTTGTTGTACGCGGCGGCGGTATGAAGGTTCCGGGCGCGGCTGCGAAGCTCACGCCAACCCGAGGGGACGGGGCGGCGGGGCGAACAAGAAGTACCCGGCACTTGTGACTAGCTGGCAAAAGAAAGGAGTCGAGTAAGTCAGAAGGTCTGTCCTCCTGACGCACTCATGAGAGCGGCATGATCTATGTCACAACCATGGGGGCCCCGACTTGGAATACCGTATTATTAAAAGCGCCACACCAGGCCGATTCTCGGACCTCCCTCGCTTGACACAAAGACGTGAGGCCGAGGCAGGTATGCGTTGGCGCCCTGCTCTTCACCGTTGTAAATGCGCACCGCTTTTTTGAGCTTACTGGTGGCGCTCATCTCAAAAGCGGCCGACGCTACAAAAAGCGGAGCCGCAACGATGTACATGGTAGTGTATGAGTCTTTCCACTCACCGCTGGCAATATAGCCACCCAAAGGCCAGCCAATCAGAAAACCGGCGGGGGCCCCGGTGACGGCGGACCAGATCTTGTAGGTCTTGTACTTATCCATCTGGGCTTGAGCGGCCTCGTTGCCTTCCATGGCGCCGCGCAACTCCGCACCCGAATAACCGACCTTGTGGTAGAACGCGCCATCCAGCGAGTATTTCCACCCGCCGAAAAAGCTGTTTTTCAGTGTGATCTCGTTCCCATAAACGGATCCGGCCACCAGACACAAAACCGCCGAAACCAAGATAATGTGTCTCACGAAGTGCTCCTTTCGGCTATGAGGTGATGACTGGGTTTGATTATAGGCGAAGTCCCCCATGAAGTCAAGCGAAACTTGTGGGGTCAGGGCTCTCCGGCCGTCGCGAGTGGCCATGGATGCCCGACGCCTCGGGCATGACAGTATAGGGAGCGCGGCGACAAGAGGACGGGGTAGCTGTGGCGGAAGAAACGGGGGGCGGTGCGGGTGTCGGGCGCGGCTGCGAATCCGACGCCGCCCAGAAGGAATGGAGCGCCGCCAGCTATTGCCCTGGTGGGCCAACTTCAATATCGTACCTATATACTTCCTGACCGGACGACCGCTGGAAATGCCTGCTTACAGTGTCGCCTGTGAGTTGCATAGTCAGCCTGTACCATTCCACGCGCAGAGTATTGTAGGTGTAGCCATGGAAATCTTCGTATTCCACATATGAGTAAGGATAGAGATAGATCGGCTCATTGGCTTTGATCCTAGATGTCCAGTAGGCCTTAGGTAATACGGTGGCCAACCCTACTCTACTTCCGCCAGTGTCAACTTCATCCGGGGCAACCGTTATATCAGTTTCGAGTTCGACCATCAGCTGTTGGCGCTTCACTTCCGCTACGAGCTTTTCCGGCGATTTAGCGAGTCCACCTCTCCATGCGTCTTCCGTTATTGTGCCGAAGATTGCTTTCTTGACAAGCAGTGATGTAGATCCGCTGTTTTGGTACTCGATGTTTCTCACAAACGCATAGGAAACGTACTGGACCGCTCGGAATGCGTCGCTTTCTAAACCCACTGAGTCTATGGGCCTGAGTACAGTGTCTTGTTCCGCCGGTCCCACCATGACATACATGAACCTGTGCTCCGGGTTTATGTGGTCTAGGTTGAGATATGGTCTCCATTGCAGGTCAATCGACCTCTTGAGTTGAGCGGTCTGCTGCTTCATGTTGGAATTTGTACTGTCGTTGGCGGTTCTGGTTAGTTCAAGTTGCTTCTGCATGTTGGAACTTGCGTTACGGTATGAGTAAAGGGATATTACTGCGACGGCACCCGCGAATACGACAGTCAGAAATGGAAACCAGTTTTCCTTGAACCAGCCCCACACCTTCCGCATCCGAGTTTTCTGATTAGCCATAGTTTCCCCTAGCTAGAATTGTGCACCGTGGGTAGTATGACGCTAGGATCGTTTCTCGTCAAGCGAGATTTTTGCTACGCCTACCTAAAATCCCGCGCCTTGACCTGGATGTCTGCTTTGCTGATGCGTAGAGGCGTGAACGTGCGGCCAATCACGTTCACCACGCCGTGGCTGTGTTCCACCTGGCCCTTCACGATCAAACCCTTGCTGTAAATGATCGCCTTGCGGCACGTCCGAACATAATGCGGCTTGACCACGATGTTGGCGAAGCCGGTTTCGTCCTCCAGCGTCAGAAACATGAACCCCTTAGCGGTCATCGGCCGCTGCCGGATGATCACCATCCCGGCCACCTGCACGGTCTGTTGGTCGTGCGTGCGGCGGAGGTCGTCGGACGACAGTATCCGCCGCCGGTTGAGCCAGGGGCGAAGGAACTCGATCGGGTGCGGGCCGGGGGAGAGGTCCATCCCCTTGAAATCGGCGGCCACTTCCTCGGTGAGGTGCATCGGGGTCAACAGGTCGCGGCCGATTTCGGGCGGGGTGAGATCAAGCTGGTCGCCGGACTCGTGGGCCAGCGCGAGCATCTCCCAGAGCGCCTGACGGCGGCTCAGCCCGAAGCCCCGGAACGCCCCCACCAGCGCCAGTTGCTCCAGGTGGTTGTGATCGAGCCGGGTGCGGAACACGAAGTCGGCCGGTGACTTGAACGGCCCTTTCTTACGTTCAGCCTCAAGTTTTTCTTTAGCTTTGTCGCCTAAGCTCTTGACGTACCGGAAGCCCAGCCGCACCCGGCCGTTCTCGATCGCGCAGTCCCAACCGCTCTTTTTGACGTCGACCGAGAGCACCCGTACCCCCCGATGGCGGGCCTCGTAGATGATAGTCGACGGCGTGTAGAAACCGAGCGGCTGGGCGTTGAGCAGGGCGCAGTAGAACTCGGCCGGGTAGTAGACTTTCAGCCAGGCCGAGACATAGACCAGCAGGGCGAACGACGCCGCGTGTGATTCGGCGAAGCCGAAATCGGCGAAGGCGGCCAGTTGTTTGAATATGCGCAGGGCGGCGTCCTCGTTGATTCCGTTACGCACCATCCCCATGACCAGCCGCGCGCGGAGGGCTTCCATTTTTTCGGAGGAGCGATAGTGGCCCATGGCGCGGCGGAGTTCGTCGGCCTGGGTCGGCGAGAACCCGGCGGCCGCCATGGCTACCTGCATCCCCTGTTCCTGAAAGAGGGGGACCCCGAGCGTGCGTTCGAGAATCGGTTCGAGCGATGGATGCGGGTAGGTGATTTCCTCCTCGCCGTTGCGCCGCCGCAGGTACGGATGGACCATGTCGCCCTGGATCGGGCCGGGACGGATGAGTGCGACTTCGACCACCAGGTCGTAAAACCGCTCCGGCCGGTGACGCGGCAGGGTGATCATCTGCGCGCGCGACTCGACCTGAAACACGCCGACCGTGTCGGCGGTGGAGAGCAACTGGTACACCTTGGGGTCTTCGTATGACATTTTAGCCATGTCGAGCGACACGCCGTGGTGTTCTTTGATAAGCCTGAAGGCGATATCGATCAGCGAGAGCATGCCCAGTCCGAGCAGGTCGATCTTGACCATGTTCATCGCGCCGACGTCGTGCTTGTCCCACTGGATGACCGAGCGGTCGGGCATGGTGGCGTTTTCGATCGGGACGATTTCCGAAAGCGGCCGTTGGGTGACGATCATCCCGCCGACGTGGATGCCGAGGTGGCGCGGGAAACGGTAGATCTGTCGGGACAGCTCGACCAGCAGGCGGACCCGTTTGTCCTCGGGGTTGAACCCGGCCTCACCGATCCGCTCTCTGGTTTCTTTGCCGCGCGAAAAATGATCGTGCAGTTTGGCCAGCCGGTCGACTTCCTCGAGCGCGAACCCGAGCGCCTTGCCCACGTCGCGCACCGCCGAGCGGCCGCGGTAGCTGATGATCTCGCAGACCATGGCGGCGTGCTCGCGGCCGTATTTTTCATAGACGTACTGGATCGCTTCCTCGCGCCGGTTGTGGGCAATGTCGATATCGATGTCGGGCGGTTCGGTGCGCTGCTCGGAGAGGAAACGCTCGAACAGGAGTTTCAACCGGATCGGATCGACCGCGGTGATACCGAGACAGTAGCAGACCGCCGAGTTGGCGGCCGAGCCGCGCCCCTGACAGAGAATGCCGCGCTCGTTGCAGAAGCGGGCGACGTCCCAGACGATCAGAAAGTAACCGGTCAGGTCGAGCCGGCCGATGATGCGAAGTTCATGCTCCAGTTGATCGATGATCTCTTTGGTCAACTCGCCGTAGCGGTCTTTCGCGCCGCGATAGGTGAGCCAGCGGAGAAAGGCGCGGGTGCTCTGCGGTGGACGAGGGGATACGTCTTTATCCGGCAGATGTGGGCATCTGCCGGGCACGAGACATTTCCCGTCGGGTGGGGCACCAAAGCTCTCGGGGACGGTGAAATCCGGCAGCGAGGTGGTCAACTGGTCCATGCGGAACCAGCAGCGCTCGGCGATCTCGACCGTGTTGGCGACGGCCTCGGGGCAGTGCTTGAACCGCTCGATCATCAGGGCAGGCGGCTTGAGCCGGCGCTCGGCGTTGGGGTAAAGCAGCGAGCCGGCCTCGTCGAGCGTGGTGTGATGCTTGATACAGGTGAGCACGTCCTGGAGCGGCCGTCGGTTTTGTGTGGCGTAGTGGACGTTGTTGGTCGCCACTGATGGAAGCCCCGAAGTTTTTGACAGATCGATGAGGTGACGGCACAGCCTCTCGTGAAACGGCAAATTATGGTGCTGCAATTCGAGATAGAAGTTGTCGCGTCCGTACAGTTCGCAATAACGCCCGGCGATTCGTTCGGCTTTGGTGCGGTCGTTCTGCAAGAGCGCCTGCGGTATTTCGCCCATGGCGCAACCGGAAAGAGCAATCAAACCCTCATGATATCGGTCCAGCATGTCAGACGTCGCGCAGGCGTGGCCCTTTTCATTGGCCCGCTGAGCCGCGGTGCACAACTGCGACAGATGGGCGTAACCTTTGGGATCCTTGGCCAGCAGGATGAGATGATAGCGCGGCGCGGTTTCGTCTTCGGGGTTATCGCTGAGCGTAATCTCGCTGCCGAAAATCGTTTTGATCTTTTTCTCTTTAGCCGCTTCGTCGAACCGGACCACGCCGTAGAGGCCGTCGTGATCGGTGATGGCCAGGGCGCGGTAGCCGAGCGCGTGCGCCTGTTCGATCAGTTCCTCGGGGTGCGAGGCGCCGTCGAGAAACGAAAAATTGGAATGGCAGTGTAGTTCGACGTAATCCATCGGCGCATCGCGTTTCCCGCCTCAACTCACCCGGGCCAGAAACCTGTCCATGAGCGGGTAGAACTCGTTCGGGTTGTCGGCGTAGACCATGTGGTCGGAGCGGCTGATTTCGGCATATTCAACGTTCCTGATCATCTTCCGCATCTTCATGGCTGATTCCGAAGAGAGCGCCCACGAGTCAGTGGCTCGCAGGAGAAGAGTCGGGCACTGAATACGGGGGAGGAGATCAAACCACTGGACATTGTAGTGTTCTATCGCCGCCATGGCTCGCCGGGAGAACATGAAATCGTATCCGGCGACGGTTTCAGTGAGACTCTGCATAAAATACTCTACGGCCGTGGCAGGTGGAAATCTCGCCGTCAGGTCGGCTCTGGCGTCATGGAGTGTTAAATATGGGGTCGGCCACTCGTTGGTCAGGCTGTCAATGGGCGGAACCTCCTCCGGGGACAGGGTGGACAACGTGGTGGGGCCGTCGGCTGGAGCGTCGAGTAAGGCCAGGGCTTTGACCGTTTCCGGATGGTTAGCGGCTAAGTGTCCCGCAACCCTTCCACCCATGGAATGGCCTATTACGATCAAGTCATTGCAGCCAAGGCCGGTGACAAGATGATAAGTGTCGGCAGACAGGTCTTCGACGGCGTATCGGGCTATCGGTTTGTCGCTCAGACCGTGGCCGCGCTGATCGGGGGCGATGATACGATAACGATCCTGGTACCGTGTCATGAAATCGGTCCAGGTTTCGCCGCGGCCCCATTTACCATGAAGACAGAGAATCGTCTGGCTATCCGATCCGGTGTCGCGGTAAAAGAGATTAAGCCCGTTGGCGTTGATGGTAGCTCGTTTCATGGTTTGCTCCTTGGGCTGTTTTTCTCGATGGGTTGCCATAATTAATCAAAAACCCCCTGCAGAAACCAGCGGTTTATCAGGCGGTCCTGGTAGATGAGAAAGCGGCGACCGCCGGCGGTGCGGACTTCCCAGTAGCGGCGGGCGTAGTCGCGGCTCCACCAGCCGCCGGAGATCTCCCAGGGTCCATCGCCTTCGATCTGGGCCTGTTTGATGGCGACCGGTCGGTTTTGTTCGACCGTCACTTCAATTTCGCGCGCCGGTCGATAGAGACGAAGCCCGCTCACGGTACTATTCGAGTAGGGACAGTGGTTCGACCAGGACGGCCGGAAATCGCGGGTGTCGGGGGCGAGGCCGATAGTTGGTTCGGAGAAAACAAGTCGCTGTTCCGGGAGAAACAGATCGCGCCGGATCAGTCTGACAATAGCAGGTGAGTCGGGCAGACCGGTGACCGGATTGGCGCCGGCCGCCAGATTGTCACTCAGCGGCAGTTGCTCGGTCAGGAGCGATGATGTGACAGGAATTGTCACAGTAAGGCCGTTGATTGGGGCGGCCGGTTTTTGTTTCTCCAGAGTAATGCGCAGTTGGCGCAGGAACATCTTTACCGACAGGGTGGGGCGCTCGACAGAGATAGGCAGGAGAACATTCCGCGGTGGACGAGAATCTTGTGGGGAGATACTTTTGCCATTGCCACCCTGAGCTTCGCCTGCCCTGAGCTTGACGAAGGGTCGAAGGGCACCCTGTTGCGGTGGCCCACCCTTTGGGGTGGGGTTGAACGGGTGTGCCCCGAGAGAACCATCGAGATAAAGAATAATGTCAATCGTCGAGCAGCCCCGGCTGTAACGGCCGAGGTTGCTCAGCAGCCGGGGCAGAATATGTTCTGCATGTTTGATGATCATGTCGATCCGGTCAAGAGGGGCATCGAACCAGATCGTTTCGGCCAGCGGTTCAATCGGATGATCCGGGGTGAAAAACGCAGTGTCGTCACCTCGGGCCAGTTGCGATAAGATTTCACCCTGGGGGCCGAAACGGCGGATCATCTCGTTGGCCGGAAACGCCGCCACCTGGCCGATGGTGTGCAGGCCGAGGTCGCGCAGGCTGTCCAGTGTTTCCGCAGGCAGGCGGAGTTGATCGGTTTGAAATCGTTCGATGGGCAGCGGGCGCAGGAAACTCTTTTCGCCTTCAGGCGGGACAATCGTGAAGAGACCGTTATCGGAGAGATCGGCCGCTACCTGGGCGATGAATTTGTTGCGCCCGAGACCGACCCGGCAGGGGTAAGGTCTTTCGCTGTACGAGTCGACCGCTTTGATCGCCCGGGCGGCGAACAGCCGGTCATCCGGGTAGAGCAGTTCGAACCCGGAAGCATCGAGGAAATACAAACCCGGTCGTGGTTCTTCCACCAGGGGGGAAAGCGACTGAAGTTTCTTGTAGACGGCGTTGGACTGTTCGATTTCCCGATCGGTGTTTCTGACCTTGATGGTCAGGTCGGGGCAGAGGATATGCGCTTGAGCGGAGGTGATATGAAGCAGCAGTCCGGTGTCGGCCGCTTGCTGATTGACGGCGATAATTTCGGCATCATCGAGTTCGCTTTCGGCCAGGGCCAGGGGAGTGCTCGTTAGTTCAGGATGATTCCGAAGACAGACCTCGACAGAGAAATTCGGAATGATCATGCAGACGATTTTGGGGTGACGTGGTCGCTTTACCCGCAGAAGTGATCCACCCTTCAGGGTGGGGTTCGTGAATCCCCTGATAGGCTTCACAGCTTTACCTCCAGCCGAACACGCTCGGCACAGAGACGGCTTTTGGTGACGGTTACCCTGAGACGGTTAGGGTCGATCTTATCGATCCGTTGCACTTCGAGCCGGAGGGAAGCCATCGAGGAGGGGATAATAGCGGTCGTTTGAGTGAGAAAGATTACCAGTCCTTTAGCGCGTACGGTCTTCAGCCGCAGACGATGAAGCAAGCCGATCGGGAGCGGGGTGCGACAATCCACCAGGTCGAACACAACGATGTCGACATGGCGATCCCGAAGCAGCAGTTCGGCGGTGCGAAGGCCGGAGGTGAGATGATCCTGTGGTGGCCCGGCATCTATAGTGGGGTCAATTGAATCTTCTTCCACCTCAGGGAATGGGGCACGCAACGCTTTAGCCCCTGGTCTGATGACCAATAGTCTGGAAAGGTCCACTCGTGGGGACAGGTTGGCGTCGGGGAAGAAAGAGTTACTGAAATCGACATAGGCGATGCGCTCGCCCTTGTCACCCTGAGCTTCGCCTGCCCTGAGCTTGACGAAGGGTCGAAGGGCACCCTGAATTTGTTGAAGGGTGACATCTTGTGGTCCGATAGGATTTTTCATGCCCAGCAGACGAAACAGCAGCGAAGTTTTTCCCGAGGACAGACCACCGGTGATTTCGATCAGTTGCCCGCAGGGAATACCGAGGCCGGACGGGAAGAGGCGGTCGAGTTCCGATATGCCGGTGGGGAAATACAGCTCCTTCCGGTCGGTGAATGAGCCGACCGCCTCGGGCCATTTCTCCCGGAGGATAATCTTCAAGTTACGTGGGCTACCATTTACGGTGGGATTTTCTCCGTCGCTATGTGATGAGTTTGTACCGTCACCCTGAGCTTGTCGAAGGATGATATTATGATTGGCAGAGCCACTAAGGGGTATCACCCTGTAACTGTCGGGCAGAGACGGCTGGCAGCCCAGGGAATGCTTGGCCGCTGCTTTTCGACAAAAATTGACACCCATATTGCACACATCAACTATACTGCACAAATGTTCAGCTATACAATAAGGCCGCTCCGCTCCCCTGTCAATAACATTTTGTATTGTCCTATTATATAATAACTTAGGGGTTCCGGTTGAAGCCAGGCATCAAGCCCCCTCTACTCTCACCGGAATGAATACGGTCAAAACTCGGCTCCGTCCGCAGCCGGGTCTATCTCCCCATTTTTAACACGCCACCAGGGCGGTACGATCAACCTCTGATCACAGCTTATCTTGGCACTCCTTCAAGAACTCCATCCGCAACGGGTTGTCCGGATCGGCCTCCAGCGCTTGCTCGGCCAACGTAACCGCCCTCTGATTATCTCCTCGCGCCAGGGACACCTTGGCCAATATTCGGTAGAGATCAGAATAAGAGCGGCCGCTGGGAGGTCTAGTCTGGGCCACCCTCTGAGCTATCAATTCCGCTTCGTCCAGATTGATACCCCGGTCTGCACACCACTCCGAGAAATCGACATCATCGGTTGGTTTCCTGCTGTAAGCCGGGCCGTAACTGGCTCTTTTGGTTTCGATCGCCCGGGTGGTGTCATGATCGGCGTACAGCTGCAGTTCGGCCTGAAGCCCCTCATAGATTTTCCTGGAGTTGTCGTCCTTGGGTTGACTCATCCGCTCCACGGCAAGCTGCAGGTACTTGACCAGCCGGTCGGTATGTCCGGTTCGACGGCTCAGCGGCGCCAACTGTTGCACGACCCGCACGGAATTGATCGTCGTCCGAAACCCTGAGGCAAGCACAGAGTCGGCCGCCTTTTCGGCCTCCCCGAAATCCAACTGGCCGTACCAGACGGCGTTGGCGATCGCGTGAAAAACCTCGAACTTGACATCTCGTCTTGGATTCGAATTCAACCTGTCGGCTTGCTTATAGTATTCAGCTGCTCTGGCTGGATTCTTCACCGACATGAAGTAATTGGCCAGACTGTAGGCGTCTTCAAAGGAGGGTTCCGATTCAAAGCGCTCGATTTTGGCCTCAACGGTGGTAAGATCACGCGTGCCCCGACTCAATTGTCGCATGAAAGCGGCGGGGGCGATAAAACCTGACCAGCGGTAAATCTCCTTGCCCTTCGAATCGGTTAAAACGTAGGTCGGCAGCCACAAACTGATCCCGTAAGTTTCGCCCAGATATGCTCCCTCCTCGGATTCAACATCCACCCGGTAGAACGACAGTGTGGTGAGCGATCCCTGGATGTTAGTGGCGGTATCGAATGCAGCGATCGCCTGCTCGCAGTCCGAGGAGCCGGCTTTGGTGAACTCCAGCAGGAGCGGCTGGCGACGTTCATCGGCTCTCTCCTTGGCTTGTTCGAAACCGGCAAACTGCGGCTCCTTACTTGAACATCCGAGGAGACCGATGACAAGCGCGAAGGGTAGAATGCTACGTAATCTCATAGCTAACAATATCCTTTCATGTTCTGTCTGTGAAACCATGCTTCAATGTCAATATGCTCCTACCTTGCCCGCCATTCGGCGAGCTTCTCCTCAAACCAGAAGGCGGTCGGGTCAAGGGTCAGGGCCTGGTTGGCCAGTTCAATCGCTTCATCAACCTTGCCGCGCGCATAGCAGATTTCGGCCAGAAGGCGAAGATGAGTCGCCTGGAATTTGTCCCCGCTTGCTTTCTCGGTGGCTCGTCGGACATATTCCTCGGCCGCCGCCAGGTTGATGTTTCGGCGGTAGCACCACTCGCCGAAACGAAAATACCGCTCCGGATCGCTCTCCCAGCGCTCTCCCAGGGCCTTCTTCTTAACCGATAGTGCTTCGGCGGTGTCGTTCAGGACGTGCAGAGCGTAGTCGGCAAGGAGATCACGGTGCAGGTCTATGCCGGCTTCATCAGTCCGGCGGAAGGTGGCTTCGATGCCCGCCGTCAGGTATGGCTCGATCCGGTCCGTATGTCCGGTGCGTCGAGCGACATTGGCCGTGATCTGCGCCATCTCGCCAAGGTCGCGTGAATTTTCCTCGCGTTTGGCCAGCACTTCATCGGCAGCGACCGTGAGACTGTCAAAGGGAAGCAGGTCGCTCCAGACCGCCTCGGCCGTGACCTGGAACAGACGGTAGGATAAGTCAAGTTGCGGTCCCTGCAGGCGGCCCAGTTCGCGGTAATGGTCGCGCGCTTTCAGGTATTCCCGGGTATCGTTGAAGTAGTCGGCCAGAAACAGGACGTCTTTGACGGTCGGGCCGATTTCACAGCGAGCCACTCGTTCTTCAACCGTGATCAGATCAGACAGGGCCTGGTCGAGCGAACCGATGAACCGCTCGGCCCCGGTAAAACCGGTCCAGCGTGAGATTCCCCGTCCCGCCGAGTCGGTCAGGATGAAGACCGGG
>SMTZ1_10000289_pt1 | contig 45038 bp, 36 predicted proteins | sample DeeMarSWOR136_30_FD_25667 | JGI IMG/M metagenome (IMG submission 25667) | reverse complement strand
AAACGGTCAGGTTTGACCTCGCTGTCCATATCGGGGCCTAAAATGTTTGTCCGGTCGCTAAGTTCTTCTCCCAGCGTTTTATCTATTTGTTCAGTGTAGAAGGAATACTTCCCGACTTTAAAGAATATTCCCGGTTCTAATTTCAAAGTAGCCTTTTTTTGTCCCACATTGCGAAACATTACTCTGGCTCGGTGATTAAAATCGGGTAACACCTTATCGTTAAAAATAATCATCATAATTGTAATACCTAAAGCAAAAACCAGTGCTGGTCTGATAATCCGAAAGATACTAATTCCACTGGATTTCAAAATGGTAATTTCATTATCACCGGATAATCGGCCAAACGACATTAAAGTAGCAATCAAAACGGCCATAGGCACAGCAAGAGCAAACATCCAGGCCAAATTGTAAAACACAAGTTCCAGGATTGTGATAAGAGATAAACCCTTACCAAAGATCTGAGTAATATATTTAAGCATAAACTGCATAAGAAAAATAAACATCAGGACAGCCAGGGCAAACAGAAAAGGAGCTATGTGTTCCCTAACGATATAGCGCGATAATATTTTCATTGTCATTTAATTTTTTATAGTAATAGATAATATACGTAAAATTGCCTCTAAGTTCTAATCAATATATTGCAGCTCCAGGGTCGCGCCTTAAATCCTAAGATATGAGAGAATATAAAATTAGTTTTGCTCTCTAGAATATATCAGAGATATCAAAACTATTTTACCTATTTGTTTATGATTAATAATACTGGTAAGAAGCTAAAGTAAAGAAAATCGGTGAACCTTTTTCAATTTTAAGTGTAAAAGAGGGTACCGGTGCATTAATATAAAGTCATAAATATTAAGATTTTAAATACCATACCGATAGTAAATGATTGATATCATATGGTATTCACATGCATAAATACCTTGAAAATCGCAGGTATTGTATTTAAATTTTTAATTTAAGATTAATCAAAGCATCTGGAGGAACACCTTAAAGAAGTTGCTACCAAAATAGTATAAACGGATAAAACAATTTAGCATACTTCTGTGGGTAGATATTTGCTTAAAAAGAGCATGGTCCTCCAGACCAGCATGTTATTTATTCTTCTCTTTCTCATGTCTGGTAGTGAAGTTTTGGCCCAGCTGGGATTAAAGCTTCCCGAACCCCCAAAGACAGTCCATCTAATCGAACCGGAGACATCGGCATTAACCAGTTTTTTTGTTGATTCTACCTTGTTTAAAGCGCGGCCTCCCTTGCTTAAACGCATTGTGAAGCTGGATTCAACCGGCCAATTTATAAGCGCCATGGAATCTTTGGATCAGACCGAGTTTAATCTACCTGTAGTAGTCGACCTGGAAAGCTATATACAGATGCGTCTGGTATACGATCGCCGGGAAATGCTAAGAAAAAGTGCAGCGCAGGAGATTGAAAAAGCAGAAGAACAAAAAACCGGTGCTATCACGCTGGATATTCCGGTTCGCATTAAAAGTGAGACCTTTACACGTATTTTTGGCAGTGACCGGGTAAGTCTTCGCGTAACAGGCAACATTTCCTTTGATTTGTCAGGTCGCTCGGAAAAACGGTCCGGTACAGCCGTCAGCCGGATACAAGAGCGGGGTAGTTTTAGTCCACGTTTTAATCAAACACAACAATTTACCATAGAGGGGAAAATTGGAGAAAAGGTAACGGTTTCTGTGGAACAAAACAGTGAAGCTACTTTCGATTTCGAAAATACCTTGAAACTAAAATATGATGGGGGAGAGGATGAAATCGTCCAGACCATTGAAGCAGGTAATATCGCCTTATCGCTGCCATCAACTAAGTATGTCATCTTCGGTGGTTCTAATAAAGGGCTATTTGGCATTAAATCGGAGATGAAAGTCGGTAATTTTTATTTCACAGGAATTGCTTCTCTGGAAAAGGGAGAACAAAAAAAATTAACCATATCTGGTAGCTCCAGTGAAAGCCAAACCCAACTCCATGACTATGATTTTATTAAAAATAGATACTTTTTTATTGATGCTTATTATAAAGATTATTTTGAGGGTGGTTTCTCAGAAGATCTGCAACAATGGTCTTATGAGAGGGAGAGTAGATTAATACGTCAATTTAATGTATATAAAACGGCCTCATATGCAGACCAGAATGCACGAGAGGGTATTGCGGTTTTAAATCCTCAAGACTATGCTGGCTTAGAAAATTTAGAAGGTATTGACATAATCCCGGGGAAAGTGGAAAAGGCCACCTTTGCTCCGCTTGAGGAGGGAAAAGACTATGAATACGATTATGCCCGAGGCTTTTTATGGTTGCGCCAGGAAGTCCGCGATAACGAGGTATTGGCCATTGCCTATGAGACCGATGAGAGAAAGGTGGGAACCCTTTTTTCTGATGTAGTGGGAGCTGACAGTACCAAACCTTATATACTGCGCTTGATAAAACCGCAATCCATGCAACCAGCCTATGAAGAAGTATGGCCCTTAATGATGCGCAATGTTTACTTTTTAGGTGGTACCAATATTGAGGAAGAAGGTTTTGATTTAAGTGTAGAATTCAATCTGGGAGGAGAGCACGAAACGATCCAGCAAGTACAACCCAGAAAGTCGTACTTATACCTGATGGGATTGGACCGTGTGGATGAGAATGGGGCACAGTTGGAGGAAGGTGACAAAAAGGTAGATGACAATCCTTTTCTAATTAATCGAGCCGAAGGCATTTTAATTTTTCCCGGCTTACAACCCTTTGATCCCGTGGCCGGAAGCCGTTTTGAGAACGATCCCAATGATTCTGAAAAAGAAGGTTTGGCCGATACAAATCGGGTGCGTATCTATAATATTAATGACCAGACAGAACGTGTTCAGAGAACCAAATTTGAAATTGTTGTAACCTCAAAAAGCGTAAAATCAACTTTTGATCTGGGTTTTAATGTATTAGAAGGCAGTGAAGAGGTATTGCTCAATGGCAGTCCCTTACAGCGCAATGAAGACTATCTTATAGATTATTTCACCGGTCAAATCACCTTGATATCGAGTAAGGCCAAAAGAGCCAGTGCAAATATAGAAATTAAGTATGAAAAAGCCACCATTTTTCAACTGGATAAAAAGACAATTTTGGGCGGCAGGGCAGAATATCGTTTTTGGGATGATTCCTTTATTGGATTTACAGCTCTCTATATGAATAAGTCTACCCTGGAACAAAGAGTGCGAGTGGGTCAGGAGCCTTTTCGTAATTTTGTCTGGGACCTCAATACCGCCCTGAAATTTCAACCAAGATTTTTAACACAATTTGTCGATGCATTACCTTTTTTGGAGACCAATGAGCCATCTTCATTAAATATTGAAGCGGAATTCGCCCAGGTAATGCCAAATCCAAATACTATGGACAATGAAGATACGGGTGATAAAAATGGTGTCGCTTATATTGACGATTTTGAAGGGACAAAAAGAACTACCACCTTGGGAATTCGCTACCGTACCTGGACTGACGCGAGTCCTCCAAAAATATTTCCTAAATTAAATGATGCCGTTGTCCCTGATACATCAGCGGTTAATGCCAAGGCAAGAATTGTGTGGTATAATCCATTCAATCAGGTGCTTATTAAAGATATTTGGCCCAATCGTGATGTTAACGCAGAAACAGGCCAGACAACGGATGTCTTGGGCGTTCAGGTGTGGCACGAGTCGGGTAAGGATCCCGATAGTAGTTGGGCGGGAATAATGAGATCCACAGCTAGCTTCGCTAACCAGCAACGCACAAAATTTATTGAGATGTGGGTTAAAGAAGATACTGTACGCAATCCAAATCGTGTGCGCATTAATGTAGATATCGGACAGATCTCTGAAGACTGGTACATGCGTTCTGTAAAAGATGGAAAAGTAGTCTTTGCGGCACCCAGCTGGCGGGGATTGAATACAGAAGATAAAAACAGGAATGGTGTTCTGGATGTCAATGAAGATACAGGGGTGGATGGAATTCCGAATGGTCAGTTGGGCGACGATCCTTATGATAATTGGAGAGACCCCGATCGTGCCACCAATAATTATGATGGCATCAATGGAACGGAAGGAAATTCCCGTGCTCAGGGAGCCAACTATCCCGATAGTGAAGATCTGGATGGTAATGGACAGGTAAATTTAATTAATGAATATTTTGAGTACAGTTTTACTCTGGATCCTAATGATCAAAGATCCAGCAAGTGGTTAACAGGATCTACAGAGAAGGGTTGGCGCCAGTTTCGGATTCCACTAAAAGAGTATGTGCGTAAGGTAGGTGATCCTGATACCACATTTCAATCGATTTACTTTGTACGTATATGGTTTAGCAATTTGAGCGAACAGAAAAAAGACCTCTTTATTGCAACATTTGATTTTGTGGGCAACGAGTGGGAAGAAGAGGGCATTGCAGCCAGCGATACATCACAATTTGTGAAAAATGATTCCTTGTTTTCCATTACGGTTTATAATACCGAAGAAAATGCGATGGCTATTCCCGGTGGTCCCGAACCCTACGAACCGCCGCCTGGCGTGTCGGGTGTCGTTGACCGCATTACACGTGCCAGATCTAAAGAGCAATCCATGGTATTGCGGATTGTTGACCTACAACCAGGATCTTTCGTACAGGCACGCAAAACACTGTTCGGTGATATCATGTCCCTAGTAAATTATAAAAGATTACGCATGTTTGTTCATGGTGACCAGTATTTACCATCCAAACCTGAAATAGACAGCAGCAGAGTGCAAGTATATATTCGTTTTGGTGCTGATGAAAAAAACTATTATGAGTATGGGCAGGATGTCTATTCTGGATGGAATGAGAAGTTAAATACATTTGATATTGATTTGGATGAATTATCAAGAACAAAATTTCTTGAGGATCGGGAGGGGGAAAAAGAAAAAATTCAATATTTATCTGACAAACCAATGGGGTATTACAAAGTTTTTGGTAGTCCAAGCCTGAATACCATTCGCTATTTCAGAATTGGTGTAAGAAACCGAGATCCTGTAAGATCCTTTAGCGGTGAAATATGGTTGGACGAATTACGTGTATCTGAAGTCAGACAGGAATCGGGAACAGCTTTGCGTTTAAGTACGAGTCTAAAACTTGCAGATTTACTGAGCTTTAATGGCAATTGGGAAAGTAAGGATGCGGATTTTCATGATATTAAAACCCAGTTTGGTACAGGAAACACGATCGAATCCCAAAATTATTCGGGCGTTTTTCATTTCGATAGATTTTTGCCTGATAATTGGAATCTGAGCATACCCATTGACGCCCGGGCATCATTTAACAAGAATATTCCTAAATATTATCCACGAACGGATATCCTTACCAATTATAGCAATAATTCTATTGAGAAAAAGGTCAAATCGCTGTTTGGATTAAGGGATTTAGATCCAGAGTTGGAAAGTCAGGTATCCTATACAGAGGTATACGGAATAGGCACTACCATTAAAAAACGTTCACGTTCCAAAGCGTGGTATTTATTTTATACAATTGATCAAATTAATTTTGATGTTGACTATTCTTTTAAAAACAGCCGCAATTATCAGACGCAATTCAACAAATCCACCCAGTGGCGTGGATCGATAAGTTATGGCATTCCTTTTGGTAAAGATAACTTTATTGAGCCATTTAAATTCCTTTCGCTATTACCTGTATTAAAGCTACTATCCGATCAAAAAATATATTATACACCCACTAATCTCAGTATGAGTTTAAATATCTCCGATTCAGATCAAAAGAGTAAATTGCGAAATGAAACGGAGCAAACACGACAAGAAAACGTAAATTCTAACAGACAGGTCAATACAAGCTATCGTTTATTAAAAAGTGTGAATTTCAGCTACAGTCGTAATCATAAAGCCGATGCAGATTATGTGGGAATGAGAGGGAAAGACTTAATCAAATCGATCTTATCAGAACTATATTTTGGTAAAGAAACGGACATTAACCAGAACTTTAAAATGGATTACAAACCCCAACTATTTTCATGGTTAACTGCAGATTATTCTTACAGCGCTAATTTCAGGTACTACTTTACAAACTTGACAAAAAATCAGAAGCAAAGTAATAGTAAAGTCACACGCAGAGTTAATTTTTCCTTAAGTCCGAGTAAAATTGCCAACATGATTTATTCACCAAAGCCGGATAAAAAAACTCCTGCGACACGATCCAGGCGTCCGACACCACAACAGGAAAAACCCGAAGAAGAGGAGGGAGGCGACAAATCAGATGAACAAGAAGATAAATCAAGTAAAGGGGAGGTGTTTAAATTACCAAATCCGCTGCTCCTGATATATGAAATTTTCAATTCATTTCAAAAAATTCAATCGAGTTACACCTGGGATCAAAATATAACAAATTCATTTGTCTCAACCATTCCTACCTGGCGCTATCAATTCGGTCTAACACAGGATCCGGGTGTTCCCCAAGATACCTCCATTACTAACCAATCATTTATTGGTCCTTCGATAACCGATTCACGTACACTCACTACTTCGTTAAATTTTGATATTGCTAAAAATATCAGGACCACATTTAACCATCAGTACAACACATCAAATACGAGTAATGATAAAAGTAAAACTGGTAATGAGTCGGTCACATTCCTGGCATGGGGTGAAGACCCAAGTGCAGATTTTAAGGGAATAGGGAGCGATCTGCGCAGCTTAATTCCCGACTGGACACTTAAAATATCGGGATTGGAAAAATTTCTATTCTTTGAGGAATTCGCAAAAACGGTCAGCCTTGATCATGCACGAACAGGAAAGTATACAAGTACAAAAAAGTTAGTAAATAATGAATTGGTTCCTGAAAGTGAGAGCTTTAGCCATAATTTTGGGCCGTTGGTTGGTATAACCATCAATTGGATCTGGGGCATAAATTCATCTATTAGATTTAATAAGAGCACCACCTTTAATTTTAAATCAGGCGGCGGATCAACGCGTTCGGAGACCAGCTCATTCTCGATATCTGCATCCTACGCCACAAAGGGAGGTTTTAAAATTCCTATTCCAATCTGGCCATTCAAGGGTGCCACTTTTAAGAATGAAATAAATTTTACTTTGGCCTACGATCGCTCAACAAATTTGACTTTTCAAAAGCAATTTAACCAGACCAGCTTTCAGGAAACACAGAAGAATAATTCCTGGAAATTAAGACCTTCCGCAACTTATAGATTTAATACGCGGGTTTCAGGGAGTGTTTTTTATGAAACGGGCGTAACAGAAAATAAAATAAGTGGAGAGTTTAGTTGGAACGAATTCGGGATTACAGTAAACATTGCGATTCGTGACTAATGCGTCCACATTCTTTATGCAAATTTTATGAAACAATTGAATAGATTTGTAAATTTGGATAAATGCAGATCAATTAATTATATGCCTCGATGTAGAATATAAAACAGTAATTTGTCGGGGAAACATCATGAGCTGGATTGAAATTAATTTAAGTGTACCCCAGGAGTCGCTGGAAGAAATATCCGCTTATTTATTTGCACTCGGTTGTGAGGGTATACAGGTGACCGAAAGAGGTGTCACGATTTATTTTACACAACACCGCTGGTCAGATGAAGTTAAAATCGGTTTGCTGGAATTTATTGGACAGATCATTCCGCATTTTAGCATGCGCCATATTCAGATAAAGGCCTTGGCTGATCAAGATTGGATTCAAAACTGGAAAGAATACTTTAAAACCATTCGGGTTACAAGCAGGATTATTATCAAACCACCCTGGGAACATTACAATGCGCAAGCGGGCGAAGTGCTGGTCGTTATTAATCCACAGATGGCATTCGGAACTGGCCACCACGAGAGTACACAGCTGATGATCCGTGCCCTGGATAAATTTATACAACCGGGTATGCATGTACTGGATGTGGGTACCGGAAGCGGAATTCTTGCCTTTGTATGTGACAAGTTGGGCGCAGATTCTGTTTTAGGAATTGATAATGACATCAATGCACTAAAAAATGCCAGTGAGAATGCACGTTTAAATAAATCGTCAAAAAATATACGTTTCATTTTGGGACAATTGGAACAATTTCATCCGATAGAATACGATCTTGTATTGGCTAATATTAATGCTAAGGTTTTGTTGGATTATAGCACTTTATTTCCCAGGTTTATGAAACTTAAAAGTAAATTAATCCTATCAGGGATTTTAAGGTCAGATGAGCAAAAGATAGTGGATCATTTTCACAACAGAGGTTTTAAATTGATAAACAAAAATACCATTAAAGAATGGCTGTCATTGGTTTTTGAATTGGAAAAAAAAGAAGAACTGCATGAAGAAGGCAATATCAGGGAAATGGAGTATCGATGAAAATTTACAGAGAAAGAGATACTATGGTTATTTATCATATAGCTGCAGTAAAGTTGCGATACATAAGCGTGATTACGTATGTGATCGCCATCTCTTTTACACTATTCATGAATTCCTGCAACGAGGATACCAATCCACCTTTGGGCACGGGTGAAAATCCGAGTATTATTGAAATAAACATGCAGGAAAAATGGAGTATACATGCCACACAACCTTATAAAATTGAAGTAAAAGTTGAAGATCCTCAAGGTCGTAATGATATCGCTGTGGTACAATTTTCAGTATACGATTCTGATATTTCAATCTATAGCGATTCCTTGTATGATGATGGAGCATTTTATCATCAAAAAGATGGTGATGTGGTTGCGGGAGATGGTATTTTCACCAACCGTTTTTTGCCGGAGCAAATTTGTACCACTGATATCGGTGGAACGTTTGTTTTTAAATTTATAGCTAGCGATCGCGCTGGTAATAACAGTAAGGTGGCAGAAAAAGTAATAGTATTTTCTGCTAACTATGCTCCTCATATTTTACATATATCAGCTCCAGATTCACACCCCTGGTCGATTTCGCAAGTTGTAGTGCAAATAGCAGTAGCAGACAGTAACGGAATTGATGATGTGGTACACGCCTTCTTTGAAAGCAAAGAAATAACCAGTGGATTGACCAAATTTGAGGAATTTTTATACAATGATGGTGATTTAGATACTCATGGCGATGCGCTTGCGGGTGATTCACTTTTTTCAGCTAAACTGGATTCAACTTTTGGGGTGGCTAAGAAAGGTGCATATGATCTACTGTTCTTTGCACAAGATAGCTACGGGGAAAAAAATATATTGGTACCCAGTCATCGCATTACTGTGGAAAATGCAGCACCTCTTTTTAAATCCATTAATGTACCATCTTCGATACATAGACCAGAAACGGATTACAATCGCGTGTTGATGTCGGTAGAGGTTGCAGATGCACAGGGATTGGCGGATATCGATTCGGTATATTTCTACTCGCTTAGGCCGGATTCGACATGGGCGAATAATGGTATTCCGCTCCTCCTGGTTGACAATGGATTACAGTTTGATCCCGGGAATCCTATAATAGAAACGGGAGATGAAGAAGCGGGTGATGGAAAATACTCGTTTTCTCTAATCGTTGAAAGCGACTTTGAACTTGGTACTTATACATTCTTTATCTATATCCGGGATAAAGCCGGAAATTTAGTTGGACCGCAATCGCGGCAGATTACGATAATTGAAGCATAAAAATCAAGCCTTATTAATATCTCTCCCTTTATTCATAAGGGAGGAGCAAAGAAGGGATTATAATTCATAATCAGTGGAGAATTGGGAATTTATGCAGATTAGAATATTTATTAGTGTTATTTTATTGTTAACGGTAGTACAGGGACAAATTTTAAAGAAGAACAGCTTTTATCTCAACAATAGTGAAGGTAGCGCGGATTATCTTCTGGGTAATGGAATTGTAGATATCATAACAAAAGATGGTCAGGTTTGGGTTGCAACAGGATATGGTGTTAACCGCACATTCGATGCAGGTAACACATGGACCGCCTTTACTTCCAAAGATTATATCGGGAAGGGTGGTGTATCTGCGTTAGGTTTCATGGATGATTCGACTTTGTGGATCGCTTCATCATTTGATACCATTACATCAGATGCCGGCACTTTACCTGCGGGCGGTGGATTAAGTTATACCAGAGATTCTGGTAAAACTTGGTACCACGTACCCCAACCAGTCGACGATCGCAGCGAGACGGAGTACACTCCGAATCCTACAGTGGTACAAAATTTAACTTTTGATATCGCATTTCTGGATTCAACAATCTGGATTACAAGTTGGGGTGGTGGACTGCGCAAATCAAATGATATGGGGGGAAATTGGCAGGTCGTTACCACCGATGGTATCCCGTTTAATGTTAACCAAAGCAATCCCAATTGGAGAAATCACGTCGCCTTTTCTGTAATGGTTGAAAATGGAAACTTATGGGTTGGTACAGCGGATGGTATCAGCAAGAGTTCAGATGCTGGTCAGACCTGGCAACGGTTTACCCATCAAAACCAGGAATCACCCATATCGGGGAATTTTATAGTCGCGCTGGCATATCAATCCTATAGTAATACCATATGGGCCGCAACGATTGAGGCTGACCTGGATACTTCAGAAATTAGAGCGGTGAGTAAATCGGATGATGGGGGTGCAACATGGCAGGTAATGCTCGAAGGTACCTTTCCCCATAATTTTGCCTTTGACGATTCAATCGTTCATGTGGCAGCGGATGAGGGAATGTTTGTCACTAATGACGGTGGAGAAAACTGGTTTAAACTGCCCGCTATCCGTGATTATCAGACGGGTGAAGAAATACTGAGCGAAGTATTTTTCTCAGCAGGAGTAAGTAAGGAAGATGGCTATAGTCGTTTTTGGGCAGGCAGTGAAGATGGACTCGCTTCAACGATTGACAGGGGTAATACTTGGCGCGTTTATCACTCTTTTCAATCCACGAGAAAAAGCAGCACACCAAGTGCCTATGCTTATCCCAGCCCTTTCTCCCCCTCAAGGCATGGTTATATACGTTTTCAATACGATATAACTCGTGCCGGCGAAGTAAATATTGATATCTACGATTTCGCTATGGATAAGATAACAACCATCACAGAGTATGAAACGGCACCTGAAGGCAATTCACGCGATCGTAGTGCCAAATGGGATGGGACTAATGATAAAGGGATTGTGGTAGCTAGCGGAGTCTATTTTTTTAGAGTAAATGTTGAGGGTAAAATTACGTGGGGTAAATTAATCGTAATCAATTGAGGTGCATCTTGAAAAATATTCACCTATTTCTAATGATTTGTATATTCCTGAGTCACTCTTATGCCGGTAAAAACGGAGGCTATGCCGGATCTTACCTGCGCATGGGTTTAGGTGCGCGCTCTATTGCCATGGGTAATACGGGTATCGCACACCCGATCAACGCTTATTCTGCCTTTTATAATCCAGCGGCTTTTGCAGATATGGAAAACAGAATGGTCGGCCTTTCTTATAGCTTCCTCTCTCTAGACCGGCGCTTTGAATATATTAGTTTTTCTATGCAGGTACCGCCCTCTGCAGGTTTTTCTATCGGCTGGATTGAAAGTGGCGTAGGTGACCTTAAATCGTATAATTCAATTGGTCAGGAAACCGGCGATATCAATCACTCCGCAAATGCTGTATACTTTTCGTTCGGACGCAGATTCTTTGAAAGATTATCCATTGGGGTATCAATAAAAATATTATTTGAATTTATCAATGATGGAACGGATCAATTTGACTATTCAGCAAATGGGGTGGGAATTGATTTCGGGATTATCTATAGATTACGTGATTACCTAAATCTGGCCTATCAAATTAGAGATATCAGTTCAAAGTTTAAAGCTAACACAGAGAAAATTTTTGAACGTGGCGGCACGACTATTGACCGATTTCCTTTAATTCACAAGGTTGGACTATTTTACCGTACGCCCCTTACTTGGCTAAATATTGCCTATGAATTCGAATGGAGCAATAAAGCAGCATATAAAAACCATATCGGATTAGAAGCACTATCAGGAAAAAATCTGGCTTTAAGAATAGGATTAAACGGCAGTAATCTTACCTTTGGAGCAGGAATGGATTTTAAGATTCTGATGATTGAATCTTTTCTCGATTATGCCTTCTTACCTTCAGTGGTTGACGAAGGCAGCAGCCATGTTTTTTCCTGGCAGCTTGCCTTCTAGTTGATACATCAATTTGAAAAGGTTTTGACTATTTGATAAAATAAGGATTACCATGAGAAGAGTTTTCTATTTTATATCCGTCATTTATGTCTTTAGTGCCAGCACCCATGCAGGGGGTAAAGTTGGCATGGCTTTTTTAAAGATTGGAGTTGATTCACGCGCCGCTGCTATGGGTGAAGCCTATACCTCCATCGCCCATGATGCAGCGGCAACTTATTGGAATCCGGCAGGACTTGCAAATGCTTCAAGCCATTCGGTAGTATTAATGCATAATTCATGGTTACAAGATATTAATCATGAATTCGGCGCTGTTCAACTATTTCATGGTAAACATAATATTGCTCTGGCTGTAGATATGATTCGGGTTTCAGACATCCAATTGCGAGATGAAGTAGCTTCAGAAACTCCAGATGGTGAGACGGGTGCCACCAATGTATTTTTAGGTGTCACGTATGCCACTACAATTACAGAAGATTGGAAGATAGGTGCTCAAATTAAATATCTATATGAAAAATACTATCTTGAATCCGCAAATGGCTGGGCAATCGATTTGGGATTATTAAAAAGCAATATATTACCAAATTTAAACTTGGGTTTAACGATTCAGAATGTCGGGAAAATGTCACCACTACGCAGCGAAGCCACAAATTTACCGCTAATCTTTCGCAGCGGTATAAGTTATCATCTTCCCTGGGAAATACTGAAACATAGGTTGTTGTTAGCAGCAGATTATGTATTCGTTTTAGATGATGTCTCACATTTAAATCTGGGAACCGATATAGGTATTTTGGATAATATAAATATACGTATCGGCTATGTTCTGGGCAGGGAAAGTTACAATATCACTACAGGTTTTAGTTTGCGCTATAATAAGTATAATTTTGCCTATGCTTTTGTTCCCTATCAATATAATTTAGGAAATACACACAGATTTTCATTAATCATTGATTTTTAGTTGGATGCATGCTTTTAAATCTAACCAAAATTGCTTGAATAATTTTTTTAATTTTAATGTTAACTTCATCACAATTACAATAATAATGCTGATTAAATTTTTTTATAACCGCTAAGAACCAGCAATACAAAACAGGGAGAGCAATTCAGCGATGTTGTTAGATTTAAAAGAAGCGTCGACAATCCATGTGACTTCTGAGAGAAAATCCTGGATTAAAGATCCAAAGATTAATCGATATTTAGTCTTGCGCGATAAACCACCTCGGAATAATAAAAAAGCTCATCTAACAAATTTCGAAAAATATTATGAGATTTATGAGGTTGACAGGCATGTCGGAGATATCAAGGTATTCTATGAAACAGAAGAAGATATCTTAAAGGAACGAGCGCAAATCCTAATGGTTGTGGGTAAGAGAAATCATGGTATTGGCACAAATGCCTTACATCTACTTCTTGACAGAGTCAAAGGAAAATATAAAAGTGTATATTGTATTATCGATCGTTCTAACATCGCCAGTTTAAAGATGTTAAAACGCAATGGTTTTGAGGTAGATAAACTGGAAAGAAATAAAGTAATCCTTACCAAATTATTACCCTGAAAATACGTGGGTATTTGATATATACATTTAAAAAACCATATCTTAAAACTAACTTTCCTATTTTATAATAAATAATTTTATCATTATTGCATTTAAATTAAATTAATCTGTTAATTCAGAATACAAATCGATGTGGTAGAATGAAGCATATACTTCTCAAAGCGTATGCGAAAATAAATTTGGCATTAGCGTTAAAATTTAAACGATCTGATGGTTATCATGAGATCGAAACGATATACCAGGAAATTGATTTTTATGACCGTGTTAAGGTCGCCAAGACGCAGCGAATAACCATGATCTGTAACCATCCCGGATTGCCCTGTGATTCATCGAATTTGTGCATAGGAGCTGCAAATTTGTTACAAAGAGAGTTTAATATACCCGGGATTTTTATTAATTTAGAAAAGAATATTCCAATAGGCGCCGGATTAGGGGGTGGAAGTAGTGATGCCGCTGCTGTACTGAAGGGGGGCATTAACTTATACGGTATAAAGATAGAACAGGAAAGACTTATAACACTGGCTGCCGAATTAGGATCTGATGTTCCCTTTTTTTTGTATGGAGGAAGTGCATATGGCCGTGGAAAAGGCGAGATCATCACACCAATCACTTTGCAGGCTAATTACACGGTTTTATTAATCACACCAAACATCGAAATATCCACCTCATGGGCCTATAAAAACTTGAAAATGACCTTGACAAGAAAATACAATGATGATAAATTTATAGGCTTTAAATTTCACAATCTGGGTGCAGAAGGATTTAGAGCTGAGTTCTTTAACGATTTTGAGAGTGCGGTTTTTATTGCCTATCCAAGGTTAGGTGAAATGAAAGATGCGCTTTATGCGCAGGGTGCCGATTACGCAAGTTTAAGCGGCAGCGGTTCAGCTATCTTTGGTGTTTTTGCTTCGAAAGCCAGGGCACAAAGAGCATTGAAGGTTTTAGGGCACGAGTATGAGTGTCGCTTAGTAAAACCTGTACCGTCAAAGCTTTGATACTATTTTTATTGTTTGGGGCGTCGCCAAGCGGTAAGGCACCGGGTTTTGGTCCCGGCATTCGGAGGTTCGAATCCTTCCGCCCCAGCATTTTTTTTATTAATTTGAGAAATCAGGAGAATCGGAATGAAAGAATCTCAATTATGTGCTCGACTGAGACAGGATAAAGGTAAAGGTCCTTCGCGTCGTTTGCGTCGAAAGGGTGAGGTCCCGTGTGTTCTGTACGGTATTGAAAAGGATTCACTTAAATTATCTATAAATAGAAAAGAATTAGAGAAATTGTTGGGGGAAGCTCACTCGGTTATTGAGATCAATTATGACGATACAAAACAAAGCGCCGTGATCAAGGATATACAATATCATCCTGTTAGAGGAGACATTATTCATATAGATCTGCAAAGAATCAAAGCCGGTCAAGAAATAAGCGTGGCCGTACCGTTGAAATTCGTTGGCGTGGCACCAGGTATAAAAATGGGGGGTATTTTTCAGGAGCTAAAGTCGGAATTGGAGATTACCTGCCTGCCTAAGTATATACCAAATGAAATCGAAGTAGATGTTTCGATGTTAAATATTGGTGATGCTATCCATATAAGTGATTTAAATATAGAAAACATTATCATTAGAGCCGATAAAAAGACGACTCTGTGTTCCGTCGCTGCTCCTAAGAAGATTGAAGAGGTAGTAACAGCTGAAGTAGAAGAAGAAGAGGAGGAGGAGGAAGCCGAACCGGAAGTGATTAGCTCCAAAGCGAAAAAAGAGGAGGAAGGGGAAGAGACGGAGCATAAAAGGTAAAAGCGATTTGTGCGTGCGATTATAGGACTGGGTAATCCCGGGAGAAAATATCAGGATACCCGGCACAACCTTGGATATCGAGCTATTGATTATTTTTTAAATAGATATAAGATCCCCTTTAAAGCTGGTAGAGGGGATTATTATTATGGTGAATATGCGCTGGTTGGTGAAAGGGCATTATTTATCAAACCCACAACATTTATGAATTTAAGTGGGTTGGCCGTTAACCATCTACTCACTTATTTTCCTTTAAAGCGTAAAGATTTATTGATTGTGTATGATGATTTCAATTTACCTCTCGGCACTTTACGCTTTCGCAGCAGTGGTAGTGATGGTGGACATAATGGTATTAAGTCTATAATATATCACCTGGAAACAGAAGAATTCGATCGCTTAAGAATTGGTGTAGGTGATAAATTTAGCGATGCAATTGCATATGTGCTTTCAAATTTTAATAATCTGGAACTGCAGACTCTGAACGAGTTATTGCCTATTATACATGAAGCGATTATTTGCTGGATAAAAGAAGGTATTGAGTTGACTATGAATCAATATAACCGTTTTTATCTGAATAGAAATTCTGACTAGAGGGGAACATGGAAAATCAAGTTTTTATTGTAATTGGCAGTGGTCTTGTGGCACTTGCTTATGCTCTCTGGAAATCGATATGGATTACCCGACAGGACCCTGGAAATGAACGTATGCGCTCAATAGGGCAGGCTGTTCGTGAAGGCGCAATGGCTTTTCTTTCCAGAGAATACAAGGTGATATCTATTTTTGTCGTAGCTGTGGCGATTTTGTTGTTTTTGGGTAATCATTCCCGGGGTACAGGTCTTGTTGCAGTCTCTTTCGTTGTGGGTGCTCTATGCAGTGCTTTGGCAGGTTTTTTTGGCATGCGTGTTGCAACTTTGGCTAATACACGCACGACGCAAGCCGCTCGATCAAGTCTTAACGCAGCATTACTGGTCGCCTTTAATGGTGGTTCTGTGATGGGCATGAGTGTGGTTGGCCTGGGCGTGCTGGGTTTGGCGATTCTGTTTTGGTTATACGGTGGATCGAAACAAGGCACAGATCTAATACATGTAATGACCATCCTTTCTGGATTTGCCATGGGTGCCTCTTCGATAGCACTATTCGCCCGTGTTGGAGGTGGAATCTATACTAAAGCAGCTGATGTTGGTGCAGATTTAGTGGGCAAGGTAGAAGCAGGAATCCCGGAAGACGATCCGCGCAATCCTGCTACCATTGCCGATAATGTAGGTGATAATGTAGGCGATGTCGCCGGAATGGGAGCGGATCTCTTTGAATCGTATGTGGGATCTATTATTGGTGCTATGGTATTAGCAGCATCCGCAGGTTATGTCAATTTAGTACTATTACCTTTGATCCTGGCTGGTGTCGGGATCATTGTATCAGTAATCGGGACATTTTTTGTCAGAACAAAAGAGGGGGGCAATCCACAAACTGCTCTGAATATCGGTGTCTTCGGTGCTGGTGGAATACTGATAATCCTGAGCTATTTCATTATTGACAGATTTGTCCCAGAAACGGTCCAATTATCAGGTCAATCAGTCGATGCACTACATATATTTTTAGCAACCATTTCAGGATTAATCGCCGGTATATTGATCGGATTATTCACAGAGTACTTTACATCTGAGGCCAGAAAACCGGCGCGTAAAATTGCCAATGCCAGTCAGACGGGAGCCGCTACAAATATCATAGCTGGATTAGCTAATGGTATGTACTCCACCGCCTGGCCAGTTTTAACCATAGCATTGGCGATTATCGTGGCTTATCACTATTCAGGATTGTATGGTATTGCTATTGCAGCATTGGGTATGCTTTCGACTACCGGAATTCAATTAGCGGTGGATGCTTATGGTCCTATAGCTGATAATGCCGGTGGTTGTGCGGAAATGGCTGAGCTTCCGCCAGAGGTGAGGCAAAGAACGGATAAGCTGGATGCGGTTGGAAATACAACCGCTGCAATTGGAAAAGGATTTGCTATTGGATCGGCTGCGCTCACTGCTTTAGCCCTTTTTGCCGCCTTTCGTGAAACTGTAGCAAAATCGGTAGGAATAGAGAAACTGGTGCTGGATATAAATAATCCATCTGTTATGGCCGGAATTCTTTTAGGCGGAGCACTACCTTTTGTATTCTCTTCCTTTGCCATGAGAGCGGTTGGTGAAGCAGCATTTGACATGATCGCTGAGGTGCGGCGCCAATTCCGGGAGATTAAGGGATTGTTGGAAGGCAAGGCCAAAGCTGATTATGCACGTTGTGTCGATATCGCCACAGCAGCAGCTATCAAACGTATGATTGCACCAGGACTGTTAGCTATCTTAACACCGGTGTTCTTTGGCCTTATATTACATAATCCTGAAATGTTAGGAGGACTGCTCGCGGGCGTTACTGTTTCGGGTGTTTTATTAGCAATTTTTATGGCCAATGCTGGCGGATCCTGGGATAACGCAAAAAAATATATCGAAGGTGGTGCTCATAGCGGTAAAGGCTCCGATGCCCACAAGGCAGCTGTGGTTGGTGATACGGTTGGAGATCCCTTCAAAGATACAGCAGGACCTTCGTTAAATATCCTTATTAAACTAATGTCTGTGGTGTCACTGGTAATAGCACCTTTAATTTAATGAATAGAATAATAAATCCTCTCCCGCATTACCAATTGTGGGAGCGCCAGACCAAAGGAGGAACATATGCCATATTACGAAACAATCTTTATCTTAGACAGTTTACTCACACCTGAAGAAATTGATAAAACGATCCAGCAGGTACAAAATCTGATCGAAAAGTCAGATGGAAAAGTCCTTAACATCGATAAGTGGGGGAAAAGAAGGCTTGCCTACGAAATCCAGAAAAAACAGTATGGATTTTATGTTATAATCGAGTTTGAGGACAAAGGCGCATCACCCGCGCTTCTTGAAAATGAATATAATTATAATGATAAGATTCTACGTTATTTAACCTATCGTTTCGATAAAAAGAAACTGAGACAATGGGAAAAGCAACAACAGAAGCGGAAAACGGAAAAAGTTTCTAAAAAGAAAGTGGTTACAGAAGCGCCTGGTGATGATAAACAGATTATGACGGAGGATAAAAATGCTATCTAAAAATATGGATAAAAAAACTTTTAAACCCAAAAAGAAAAGAATTTGTCGTTTTTGTTCGGCAGGTGAGGACTATATTGATTTTAAAGACGAAAAGAGGTTGGTACGTTTTCTTACCGAACAAGGTAAAATCATTCCGCGTAGAACATCTGGTAACTGCGCCAAGCATCAACGTCAGCTGGCAAATGCCGTGAAGAGAGCGCGTCATCTGGCTTTGCTTCCTTATATTGCAGATATTCCCCGTTAGAATGGAAAGGTAGGTATTTTGGTATGAAAGTAGTATTACGTCAAGATCACGAATCCTTGGGATCAGCTGGAGATATCGTAAATGTGAAAGTAGGGTTCGCAAGAAATTATTTAATTCCCCAGGGCTATGCGCTTGTTGCAACGCCCAAAAATATACAACGTTTCGAGAATGAGAAAAAACAACAGAATTGGATGAAAGAAAAAGAAAAGCGTAATGCCCTAGAAACGGCGAAAAAGCTAGAAAACCTCTCATGTACCATAGCCGTTCAAGTTGGTGAGGAGGAGAAATTATTTGGTTCAGTTACTTCTCAGCACATCGCAGATGCTTTGGAAGCACAAGGTTATCCAATTGATAAACGCAAAGTCCTCTTAGAAGAACCAATAAAATCATTAGGCATTTATTCCATACCTATAAAACTACACCCTGAAGTAGAAGCAAAGGTAAAGGTATGGGTTGTTAAAGAATAATGTTTGTTTTGATAATTAAACAGGCGGTTATCTGACCGCCTCTTTTTATGCATTAATTACTACTATCCAGCTAGTAACATGCCTTTTATCGAAGTAATTTTCAATCTGCCCCTACGAAACGCCTTCACATATCATATCCCGGATCAATTTAAATTAGAGATCAGTCCAGGCCAAAGGATTCTCGTGCCTTTCGGGAAACGGGAATTAAGTGGGATTGTTACTAAAGTAAGCGACACATCTAGCTATCATGAATGTAAAGACATTATTGATGTTTTAGATGAAAGAGCACTTGTCTCATCTGAACTGCTACAATTAACCAAGTGGATATCTGACTATTACCTCGGTTTTTGGGGCCAAAGCGTTCAACTGGCTCTTCCTCGTGGCTTGGAGTACAAAACCAAGCGGGTTATTGATCTGGTAAAAGGTTATGATCCCGATGAATATCAATTAACTGAGCGCCAAAAATTCTTATATGATATTATTGCCTTTGAACCAGGGAAAAGCACCACATTTTATAAAACAAAGTTTGGTAGCGGTTCCTTTTATTATTTATTGAATTCTTTGAAAAATAAAGGTTTATTGCATATTCGTGATAGTGAAGCCGTGCAACCTGTCAGACGACTTAAGAAGAGATTCATTACAGTTAACGAGTCCATTGACAGAGATTTAAAATGCTTCAGGAATCGCGAGGAATTGTCTGAAATCCTGCAGAGGTGGGCAGGGCAAAAAATGCTATTTTCTGAATTTAAGAAACGGACGAGTTATTCTCAGACTAAGATAAAAAAAATAGCAGATCATGGCTTGATTGTGATTCAGAGAGAAGAAGTGGATCGGAATTATGTAATTGAATATCAGGAGGAAAAACGGGATATCGTACTCAATACGGCGCAGGTGCAGGCATTAACAGAGATTCAAAACTCGATGCAGGCAAATGAGTTCCGTGTTCATTTATTACATGGTATTACAGGTAGTGGCAAAACACAGGTGTATTTGGAGGCGATCAAGAGTACCATTGCAGTTGGTAAATCTGCCATCGTATTGATTCCCGAAATAAGTCTGACGCCTCAGACTGTACGAAGATTTGAAAATTATTTTCCCAACCAGGTTGCGGTTTTTCATAGCAAAATGACCCTGGGGGAGCGTCATGATGCGTGGATGAAAGTCTATGACCGCAAATATTCAATCGTGGTTGGTCCAAGATCCGCATTATTTATGCCTTTAAATAATATAGGTATCATTGTGGTCGATGAAGAACATGATGCTTCATATAAACAGAGTGGTTCGGTCCCACGGTATCATGCCCGTGATGTGGCAGTCTATCGGGCAAAAATAAATAATGCGGTGGTGGTCTTAGGATCTGCAACACCCAGCCTGGAGTCTTATTATAATGCCCAGCAAAAAAAGTATAATTTGCTTGAGCTCTCTAAACGAATCATGGATGTTAAGCTGCCCAAGGTATTTGTGGTGGATATGAAAGGTTTGCATAAGCCTAAAGATAGATCAAAACTTTTTTCACTGGTGTTAGTTGATAAGATAGCAGACCGTTTGGCAAAAAAAGAACAGATTATCTTGCTGCAAAATCGCAGGGGGTATTCGGCCTTCCTGCAATGCACAGATTGCGGATATATTGCTGTATGTCCCAATTGTGAGATATCACTCACTTATCATTCCTTTAATCAACAACTGCAATGTCATTATTGTGGTTATTCGACACGTAATCCCGGATATTGTCCAAAATGTCAGGGTGAGAATATAAATTATTTGGGAAGCGGTACGCAAAGAATTGAGAAGGAACTGCGCCAATTATTCCCTCAGGTGCGTCTGATAAGAATGGATTTAGATACAACAAAGCAGAAGGGGGCACATGATCGTATTTTAAAATTCTTTAAAGAGGGTGAAGCTGAAATTCTATTAGGCACTCAAATGATTGCAAAGGGTCTGGATTTTGCAAATGTTACTTTAGTTGGCGTTATCTCGGCAGATATCGGTTTAACTCTACCTGATTATCGCGCCTCAGAGCGGGTTTTTCAACTATTAACTCAAGTTGCAGGCCGTGCAGGTCGAAGTATATTAAAGGGCGAAGTAGTTATCCAGAGTTACCTCTATACGCATTATGCCATTCAGTTTGCACGTAATCACGATTACTGTGGATTTTATGGTGAAGAAATTATATATCGGAAAAAATTGGATTATCCACCCTTCGTAAGAATGATAAACATACGAATAAGTGGTCCGGATCTCTCAGATACAATTCATAATGCCCGGAGGATTAACAAAATGCTTAAGCAATCATCCAGGGGATTATATGTAATTACCGGGCCAGCGCCCTGTCCTATTTCCAAAATAAAGAACATGTATCGCTGGCAGACTATTATTAAGTTGAACTCGCAGAAGGATCCTTCAGGTAAAAGATCAAAAGAAATAATTCTCAAATGTTTAGCACCTCATTTGCGTTTGGAACAAAAGCAATTGAGGATAGCATTAGATGTTGATCCTGTGGATATGATGTAAAAGGAAAATAGTTGCAGCGAAATCAGACAATTTGTTAAATTGCTATTGAAATTATAAATAGTACCCATTATGAGCAAACATTTTCAGGCGAAAAAAGAGAGTATATCCTATATCAACAAGATTTATGAGGCTAAATCCAATTATCCTGATTGGGAAGCCAAATATTCTGAATTAGAAGCAAAATTTAAAATTTTATCTGAACGCACCAAGACGTTAGAAAAAGTATATCAATTTCACAAAGGAATAATCCAGAATATTTCCAGCGGTATTTTAACCGTTGATTTTGATGGTATTATTACATTCATGAATTCAGCAGCTTTAAGATTGGTTGAATACAATTACAATGAATTGGTTGGTTCTTCAATGAGAAATCTATTTGCAGATCCAACTGAAGCAGAGACTATTATTCGCGATTTAGTGAAAAATCGTAAAATGTATGAAAGTAGAGAAGTTGCTTTATTGACACGTACGCAAAAAGTTATTCCTATAGGTTTTACAACAACTGTCTTAGACGTTAAAGATCCGCAATTTAGCGGTATAATAATAAGTTTTAGAGATTTAACAAATCTTCAGAATTTGCGCAATCAGATTGAAAGGATGGATCGGTTGGCTACGCTTGGTGAGGTATCCGCCGGTATCGCACATGAAATCCGAAATCCATTGGCTGGTATTAAAACTTCAGCACAAGTACTGGAGGAAAGTTTTAGTCCCAATGATTTTCGTTCACAGCTGGTAAGTCGTATCGTAAAGGAAATCGATCGCTCCAATGAGTTGCTGAAGAAATTTTTCAAATTTGCCAAGCCAGGGAAGCCAAAACAGGAATTTGTTAATATTGAAAGCCTTATAAAAGGTATAAATCTATTATTAGAATCAAAGATGAATAAGAAAAATATCGTATTGAAAACCAATTTCATTGAAGATATACCTTATGTTTATGTAGATGAAAATCAGATTGAACAAGTATTGATTAATATGCTACTAAATGCAATAGATGCGATAGAATCGGATGGGATTATCACCATAACGACAAAAACAGTCGCTGAGGAAGATGTAAAAAAAGGCAATATAATGTGGGTTGTGGTAGACTTAGAAGATAGTGGTGCGGGAATTGCCCAGGAAAATATAGAGAAAATTTTTAATCCCTTTTTCACCACTAAAAACGAGGGAGTTGGTTTAGGGTTATCCATATCCTCTCGTTTAATTGAAGAGAATGGTGGACGAATTGAAGTAAATAGCGAATTGAGAAAGGGAACAAAATTTTCAATTTATCTACCTATGCGCTAAAGTAAGCTATATGTGATATTTTATATAAAAATTGCTTTGATAGTACTCGAATTAGTTAACCAGTACTAATTTTTTATTGAGACGGTAGCACTAGATGGCAGATTCAAAAAGGCTTATGATCGTGGATGATGAGGAAACGTTAACGTTCAGTTTGTATCAAACATTCAAGATAGTTTCACCTGATTATGAAGTTGATACAGCAGCGTCAGGAGAAGAAGCAGCAGAAAAATTGCGCAAAGTAAATTATGATCTTGTGATCACCGATATCAGTATGCCTGGTATGAGTGGAATTGAGCTACTTGATTATATTAAAGCTAATTTTCCTGGTACAGAAGTAATTGTCATGACGGCTTATGGTTCAGAGGAAAAAAAAGAAGAAGCCATGCAAAGTGGTGCGCAATATTACATCGAAAAGCCGTTCGAGATTAAGGAATTGAAGGATCTGGTATTTAAAATATTACATTGATGCTTGGGATTTTATTGAGCGATTCAAATAAAGTGTATAAGAAAAAAGCATAAGTATTTGAAAAATAAAATTAATTTCCAAATTGCAATGAAGTACATTTACTATTAAATTCCTAAAATTAAAATAAATTTCTAAGTAAATTGTAATTTTTTCCGATATTCTATATAAATTGCTTATTATAGAAATAAATTTGAATGCAGAAGAGTTCACTAAATTTACTGTATTGAATTTTGGAGATCTTCAAGCAAGCAAAGCAAAACTACTTGTATTTAAATAAATATAGGGATGACAGGTTATGGTACAAACAAAAAAACTTAAGGATGGTAGCCGTCAGATTATCCTTAATGGCAAACAATATGAGGGTGTAACAAAAACCCTGAGCGAACTTGCTAACAAGACCAAAGCCTCGGCTATATTGTTTGCCGATATGAGCGGGCAATTAATCAGCCAAAGAGGGAACACCGAAAACATGAACACAACCGTCTTGTCCGCGCTTGCTGCTAGTGATTTTGCTGCCACGGCCGAAATGGCAAAATTAGTAGGCGAAGAGGCTAAGTTTAAATTGCTATTTCATGAGGGGGAAAAACGGAACGTTTATCTCTCTAATGTTGGCGATTATTTCTTCTTAGTTGTTGTCTTTGATGTCAATGTTACCCTCGGATTGATCCGCATATACACCAAAAAAGCCATACAGAATTTGCTACAGGTATTAGAAGAGGGCGCAGAGGAAGGTGAAACTGAAAAAGACATGATTGATTCCGATTTTAGTTCCCTGCTCGGTGATGCATTGGATGAAACCTTTAAATAAATAAAATGTTAAGTAAAGACTGACTTGGATAAGATAATATTGCGAGGATAGAATGTTCATTAATTGGGCGCTTCAAGAAATAAACTTAAAAATTGTCTATTATGGTCCAGGTATGAGTGGGAAAACCACAAACCTGGAGTATATTCATTCAAAATTGGATCCTTCGCTTGCGGGAGAACTTGTTTCCCTAAAAACAAAAGAAGACCGTACGATCTTCTTCGATTTTATGCAAATTGAAGTAGGCCGAATTAAGGGCAAAAAACCCAAATTTAATCTCTACACTGTTCCTGGACAGGTATACTATGCTTCTAGCCGCAAGGTGATTCTCAATGGCGTGGATGGGTTGGTATTTGTTGCCGATTCGCAACCACATCGTATGGAAGCAAATATAGAAACATTATTAGATTTAGAAAATAATCTTAAACAGGACGGCCAATCGTTAGAAACTTTCCCATGGGTAGTTCAGTACAATAAACGTGACTTACCTGGTGTTGATGCCATCGAAACCTTACAGAAAAAACTAAATTTCTTCAGCGTACCGTACTTTGAGGCCATTGCTGTTAGAGGGGATGGAGTATTCAATACGCTCAAAGCGATAATTAATAACGTGGTACAGAACGTACAAAACCAATTGTGATCATTTGCGTTTTCTATAAACCTCCTCATATTTCAGGGGTGGTTTTTTATATCTTCGAGAAGCTCTTTACAATATCCACATACTGTCAACCACTCTTTTTTAATCATCAAGTATATGGAACTATCTGTTATGCTTAAAAGAGTCCTCTATTAATGAAAGATGTAGGCCAAGCAATACCATAAAAATAACATAAAGAAACTTGTTCAATAAATTAGAAACCAGTAAATTCATACTTTTAATTATTCTTCTGTTGATTTGTTCCTCAGATATTCGGGCGCAGTATCAAGTGCGTTTCGGCATATATACGATTCATAGTGTTGAAAAGGACAGTTTAATTGCACAATACTTAAGGGACGTTATTATAGAAACACAGCAGTATTTATCTGATTTTTTTGAGCTCGAACTCGCGAAAGGGGTAACTATTTATCTGCCGCGTTCAGATGAGCAATATAGCGAGCTCAGCGAAAAACATGTTCCCGATTGGAGCGGAGCAGTAGCCATGATTAATGCTCGTAAAATAATATTGAGGCCTGGAAATTATTTTAATCCCCCAGAATATCGTGAGACATTGCTTCATGAACTGGTTCATATCTATACTGCGCAGAAGGTGGGAGCAGAAGCAATACCATTGTGGCTCAATGAGGGATTGGCGATGAATCTCAGCGGTAAATCAATTTCTTGGAATGAAAGTATTACCATTGCTAACACAATTGCGTCTGGATACTTTATTAGTCTAAATCAAATCGACAGTTTGCTTAACTTTGGTTATTTAAAAGCCAATGTGGCTTATTTAGAGGCATTTCTAGCAGTGCAATATTTAATTGACAACTATGGCTTAGAGTGCCTGAAAGATATTTTAAAGGATCTCAATGAGGGTGAATCAATTGATGATACCTTTAGAAAAAATACCAGTTTAGATTTGCTTGATTTTGAATTCGAGTTTTATCAAATGGTCAAGAAAAAATATCAATGGATGGTTCTCCTGCAATTTGAGAACCTGATGTGGGTTGGTTTGATAGTATTGGTATTTATGGGTTTTATAATTATGAAAATTCGCAATCGTCGTGTAATGAAAAAATGGCAAGACAATGGAGAAATACTAATGTGAAAGGGCATGAGATTGTATGTACCTGAGAAAATATGTTTAACAAAAGGCGTGGGAAGGCATAGCGAAAGATTGGCAAGTTTTGAAATGGCCTTGAGAAACGCGCAAATAGCTTCATACAATTTGGTATCCGTATCAAGTATTTATCCTCCAGGATGCAAAATTATATCCACTTCTCAAGGTTTAAAGCAAGTTAAATCCGGGCAAATATTACATGCAGTTATAAGTAAAAATGCAACAAATGAACCTAATCGATTAATCGCAGCTTCCATTGGCCTTGCTATACCCAAAGATAAGACGTTATACGGCTATTTAAGTGAACATCACAGTTATGGAGAAACAGTGGAAAAAGCAGGCGATTATGCTGAAGACGTTGCAGCTGAGATGTTAGCCACAATATTAGGTGTTGAATTTAATGCTGATGGCAGCTGGGATGAAAAGCGACAACAATGGAAGATAAGCGGAAAAATTGTAAAGACAAAAAACATTACCCAGTCGGCACGGGGTGATAAGACAGGATTATGGACTACAGTTATTGCCGCTGCAATATTACTGCCATGAGCAAATTTCTTGATGAGGAATATAGCAGCCGTACCATAGAAGATGCAGCTGTGGTTATACTACCCATACCTTTTGAATTTTCTACCAGTTATGGACAAGGCACTGTGAACGGCCCAGAAGCAATTCTGCAGGCATCACCGTATCTGGAATTCTATGACGAGGAATTTAATTTTGAACCCTGGCAAGCGGGTATATTTACTTCCGATCCGCTGCCTGTTATCGAAGAGAAACCGGAAAGAGCAATGAATGTTATCAGAGATGCTATATTGCCATTGTTACACCTGAATAAATTTATCGTTTCACTTGGCGGTGAGCACAGCATAACGTACGGGCTCTTTAGCGCATATCACACAAAATTTGATGATTTATGTATACTACAATTAGATGCTCACTCGGATTTACGCAATGAGTATATGGGATCAAAATATAACCATGCTTGTGTTATGCGCCGAATCTGGGAGATGAATAATAATATTGTTCAGGTGGGTATCCGTGCCCAATGTTTAGAAGAACGTCAGTTTATTTTACAGCATAAAATCAAGACTCACTATGCTTTTGATCTGCGTGAATCGGGATTTAAACAGGAGATTATAAATCAACTTACAAATAATATATATTTAACTATCGACGTTGACTTTTTTGATCCTTCAATTTTACCCAGTACAGGTACACCAGAACCGGGTGGTTTCCATTGGTATGAGACGATTGAATTCATTAAAAAGGTATTTTCAGAAAAAAATGTTGTCGGTGTGGATATTGTTGAACTCAGTCCGAAAAAAAATCTTACTCATCCAGATTTTACCATTGCAAAATTAGTCTATAAATTAATCGCTTTAAAGGTATTGAAGGGGAAAGTAATTATATGAGACGTGTTAATTTTCTTTTTGGCATACATAATCATCAACCGGTTGGTAATTTTGACTTCGTTTTTGAAGATGCCTATCAAAAAGGTTACCTGCCGTTTTTAGAAGTGTTAGAAAAATTTCCATCGATTAAAATTGCCGTCCATTATACTGGGATCCTGTTGGATTGGCTGATCGAACATCGACCTGATCTGATTGAATTGGTAAAAAAATTAGCCAAGCGTGGTCAGTTAGAGATAATGACCGGTGGATACTACGAACCGATTCTAAGTATAATTCCTGAGGAAGATCGAATCGGACAGATCCGTAAATCAACCGATACTATCAGACGTCTCTTCAATTTTGAACCGCATGGCTTATGGCTTGCAGAAAGAGTATGGGAACCAACTCTGCCCACCTCATTGACAAAATCGGGTGTTCAATATACGATCACCGATGATACACATTTCAAACACGCTGGTTTGACCGAAGACCAACTTAATGGCTATTATATAACCGAGGATCTGGGAAATGCGACGATTTTATTTCCTATCAGCAAACGGCTTCGCTATACCATTCCCTTTGAAGATCCACAGGCAACCATCGAACATCTGCGCTCTATGGCTACTGAAGATGGGCAAAGCATAGTTGTTTTTGCCGATGACGGAGAAAAATTTGGCGTATGGCCCAACACTTACGATCATGTTTATAATCAAAAATGGTTGGAACGTTTTTTCCGTACCTTGGAAGAAAATAGTTACTGGATCAATATCCTTCATTTTTGGGAAGCAATTCAACTCGTAAAACCCTTGGGTAAAATCTATCTACCCACAGCCTCTTATTCAGAAATGATGCAATGGGCATTATTTCCAACCACATTCCAGGCTTATGAGGATTTTGAACATTATTTGAAGGCTCAGGACTTTTATGAGGATGTACATGTGTTTGTCCGAGGAGGATTCTGGCGCAATTTTCTTGCTAAATATCGTGAAGTAAATGTGATGCACAAGAAAATGCTTCGTGTAAGCAAGAAATTATGGGCTTTACCTAAAAAGAAGCAGGAACGAGCAAAAGAAGCTTTTGATAGCCTGTGGGCAGGTCAATGTAACTGCCCCTATTGGCATGGTGTATTCGGTGGATTGTATCTCAGTCACCTAAGAGATGCGATTTACAGTAATTTAATCAAGGCAGAGAAGATCGCCGATGAATTAGGATCACAAAAATTTCCTCAAATTGAGTTTTCTGATCTCGATGTGGACGGATTGGATGAAGTTATTGTTGAGAATAAATCATTTAATACTTATATCAATATTGCTAATGGGGGAATGATTTATGAGCTGGATTATAAACCATTAAATAAAAATATCTTTGATACCATGACCCGCAGGAAAGAAGGATATCATAAGAAGCTTGAAGAAGCGGTTATTGCAGGTACCTCTGCTCAGGACAAAACCGCATCTATTCACGATCTGGTATTGACCAAGGAACCGGATCTGGCATCAAAATTATTCTATGATTTTTATGAACGTAAATCTTTTATTGATCATTTCTTGAACGAGGGAACCACCTTAGAATCGTTTGCCTCAGCACAATACGGAGAAGATGGAGATTTTTATAACCAAAGCTATGAAGTAACGTATAAGAGGATATCGCGAGATGGGGTTCGTTTGAAATTACAGCGCAACGGGAATGTCTGGTATCAGGGAAAATATGAGCCACTAAGGTTGGTAAAATTTTTTGAATTCAAAAATAATGACGGATTAATTATTGCCAATTATACACTTTTTAATGAAAGCGGAAAGACGATGCCCCTGTGGTTTGGAGTTGAGTTCAATTTTGGCATGCAGGCAGGTCATGCTGACGACCGTTACTATTATTTAAAAGAGGGCCATATTGGGAATAAGTTTCTCGACAGTAGGGCAGAGATACAGAATATTAAAGCAATTGGATTAAGGGATGAATGGCGTAAGCTCGATCTTCTGGTCGAGTGTGAGCGGATGAGCTCAATTTGGCGCTTTCCAATTGAAACCATCTCTCTATCTGAAGGAGGTTTCGAAAAGGTATATCAAAGTTCAGTGGTTTTCCCTAATTGGAAGATTGCTTTGGCAAAAAAATGGGAAACCAGCGTAACGCTGAAAGTGAGCAGCTTATAAAAATGTATTAAGCTATTTGAAAATAGCCTTTATTTACATGAAATTTTTGAATTTATGTGTGATTAGAAGTATATTTTAATAATAAATGTCGTCTAATAACAATTTGATACTCTTGTTTGGGATTTTATAATGCGCAGATCATATCTAATTGCATTCAGCGTGATTCTCATTATTGTCATTTATATACTTGGCTCAAAGATCAGTAATCGACTCTTACTAAGGTATGAAGAACCCGATCAGGTAAAGAATTTTGAAAAACTTGAAGAGGTGTTGAAATATGTTGCCTCATATTATGTGGATGATATTGACTGGGATAAGGCGACACAATCTGCAATTGATGCCATACTAAGCGACCTGGATCCTCACTCTGTGTATATTTCAGCACAAGATGCTGCGTTGAATGAAGAAAATTTTCAAGGTATGTATCAGGGAATAGGTATTCAATTCGATATTATTGAGAACTATATCACGGTGATTACACCTATTCCTGATTCTCCCTCAGATCGGGTGGGTTTAATGGCAGGTGACAGAATTATTAAAATCGATGGTGAATCTGCAATCGGTATGTCACAGAGCGATGTCCCTAAAAAATTAAAAGGGCCAAAGGGGACAGAAGTCGACATTACTGTTTTGCGGGACGGCGTTAATGAACCTCTGGAATTTACTATAATCCGCGATGACATACCCATTTTCACGGTAAATGCCTATCATATGAACCAAGATAGTACAGGGTATATATTTTTAAGTAGGTTTGCCAAGACGACTGAGGAAGAATTTGAGGGTGCCTTAAGCGATCTTGAGCAACAAGGAATGAAACGCCTTGTTTTGGATCTTCGCGGAAATGCGGGAGGATATTTGGATCAAGCGGTTAAGGTGGCAGCGAGATTTATATCAGGACATAACAAAATTGTTTATACCAAAGGCAAGCTGTCCCATTTTAATGAATATTATTATGCTGATTCTTTTGGTTCTAAGAAGATAAGAGAAATCCCCCTGATTATACTTATTAATCATGCTTCCGCTTCAGCATCTGAAATTGTGGCTGGAGCCATTCAAGATTATGATCGTGGACTGATAGTTGGTACAACTAGTTTTGGAAAGGGGTTGGTACAAAGAGAATTTCAGTTAAATGATGATTCGAGATTGCGTTTAACCATCTCAAAATATTATACGCCGAGTGGCCGATTAATCCAACGTCCCTATAAGGGCAAAAAAATAGAGCAATACTATGGTTTTGATTCACTTACCGTTGATACTGTTCGCAACGATAGTTTAGAACAGGGATCTGTATATTACACCGCGTCTGGAAGAAGAGTATTCGGGGGTGGGGGTATCAGACCCGATAGCACGATAGACTTCATAAGCAATGTTAAAACACCAAAACTAATCCAGAGAATGCTGCAGAAAAGAATATTTTTTGAATTGGCTTCAAAATATGCAAACAGACACAAATCATTAGGGGATTCATTTGAGACTTTTTCCCGGGATTTCGAAGTAAGTGATGCTTTAGTCAACGACTTATTTGCGTTAGCTCAGGAAAAAAATATTACGAGCACTACACCAGACATGATAGCAAATCGGGCTTATATGAAGAATAAATTGAAAGCAGAAATTGCGCGCAGTCTCTGGGGCAATGATAAATACTATATCGTTCTTTTAGAGAATGATAATCAATTTCAACAGGCTCTGAAACTGTTTCCCGATGCAGAGAGAATAAGGCAGCGTTTTCGTAAGAATATGGCTCTAAATGATAGATGATTTTAAAAGAAAAATGAATTGACTTTTAAAAGTAAATATATTATTATTTCGAATCGTAAATAACATAGACAGAATAGCGAGAATTAAATTTTCAATTTTTTCTATTTATTATTGGGAGGAACTTGACTCATGGTAAAATTGTTTCTTGAAGGCGGAGAATTTATGTGGCCCATCTTAGGTTTACTTATTATTGGTATCGCGTTTGCGATTGAACGATTCTGGACGCTAACCAGAGCCTCAGTAAATACAAGAAAATTCTTGGGTCGAATAAGAATCGCACTTGAGCAAGGTGGTGTAGCAGCTGCTGCGGAAGAATGTGAGAAGACCCCTGGTCCAGTTGCTTCGATTTTTCATGCCGGTTTAAGTCGCTTTGATAGAGGGCTGGAACACGTCGAGAAAGCAATTAGTACTGCTGGTTCTTTAGAAATGGCTTTTCTCGAAAGGGGTATGATCGTATTGAGCACAGTGGTTGTGCTTGCGCCTCTGCTGGGATTTACAGGAACTGTCTGGGGTATGATCGCGGCCTTTGATGCCATTAAGGTACAAAATGACATTTCACCGTCAATTGTTGCTGGTGGAATTTCCCAAGCCCTTCTAACAACCCTTTTTGGATTGGTTGTGGCTATGCTTATTCAAATATTCCACAATTATTTTTCCTCGCGAATTGATAAGCTCATTATCGACATGGAAGAGAGCTCGGTTGAATTAATCGAGGCATTAGCAGAAATTGAAGATAAGAAATAGTTATATTTAATATATAAGGTAAACATATGATAATTGGAAAAAGAAGAGAGCAGAGTACCGAGATTCCCATGGCCTCTTTGCCGGATATTGTTTTTTTACTGCTCATATTTTTCCTTGTTACAACGACCATTGATGCGGAAAAAGGTTTAGACCTAGTGCTTCCTCCGGCTCAGTCCGATATGCTAGAGGTGTCTAAGAAGAATCTGACTAACTTACTTATTAATGCGGTAGGTGAAGTCGCTATTGATGGAGAGCGAGTTGAGATACGTGATATAACAAGGATTATCAAGGAGTCTTTACAAAAGAATCCGCTTTTAATCGTTTCTGTAAAAACGGATAAACTGACACCTTACGATGTTTATATCGATGTGATTGATAAACTGAAAAAAGCAGAGGCTAAAAGAATTTCTTTGGCAGAACCTGAAGAAAATTAACCTTTAATTGGGAAAAGTTATAAAATGAAGTTTACCCGTAAATCTAAGGTATCCACCAAGATACCTACTGCATCTTTGCCTGACATTATTTTCATGCTGTTGATATTCTTTATGGTAGCAACGGTATTTAAACAATTTTCCGGTTTAAAGGTCAGTCTACCTGATGCTGAATTGGTAAAGAAGATCCCCGGGTCGAAACGGCATGTTGTTACAATTTGGATCGACCGTAATAATCAAGTTGTATGTGATGATTATCAAGTTGATAAATTGCCCAATCTGCGCAATGTCCTGTATGAAAAGCGTGTAACGGATCCCCAAATAATAATTGCTATGAAAGTCGATAAGGACGCTACCATGGGCATAGTAAATGATGTGCAACAAGAAATGCGCAAAGCGGATGCTTTAAGAGTTAACTATTCAGCTATTCCGGGAGTATTTTAAATGGCTAAAGAGATGTTAAAAAAGGATCCCAAAGCGGATCTAAAATTGAAATATCGTAAAATTCTCGAGCTTAGCACCATTTTAGCATTGCTGGTAATGATCTTTACTTTCTTTGCTTTTAAAAAATTTGAGATAGCCACCGAATTACCCCAGAGTGTAGATATTAAAATCGAAATGCTCGAGATTCCGCCTACACAGCAATTGCAGAGACCACCTCCCCCCTCGCGTCCTATGATTCCAGTTGAAGTCGAAGACGATGATCTGCTCGATGACGTTACGATTGAAGAAACGGATATCGTTTTCGAAGCCCGTGATGAAGCACCACCCCCCCCTCCACCTGAAGATGATGAGGTCTATGAATTTTTTGCCGTATCAGAAAAACCTGAGATTATAAAAAAAGAAGTTCCTGAATACCCAGATCTTGCCAGAAGAGCACAAATTGAAGGTAAAGTTGTTGTCACGGTAACTATAGGTAAGGATGGCCGCGTGGAAAACGCGATAATCTTCAAGTCAGTACCAATGTTGGATGAAGCAGCATTGACTGCTTCACGGAAGTGTATTTTTAAACCTGCCAAACAAAGGGATAAATACGTGAAAGTTAAAATGAACGTTCCCTTTGATTTCAAGCTGCGCTAACCTTGAAAAACACACTATTAGCGGGGGAATACAATTAGTATTCCCCTTTTTTTATCTCTCATCACAGCCTCTCTGATTGAATTATTGATCTCCAGTTGTGACCGCTACATTTAAATTGATTGTATTAAATATGATAAAATTGTTATTTTGCATATTATATAAGAATCAAAGATAAGGTACGGTAAGCAGAAAATTATGATTTAATTATAAAGTTTTTATAAATTTATGATAGATGACAAAATGAGGGAATGAACAACTTTTTACGATCGGGTTGATATCATTATTCAATGGGAGATGCTAAAGTATGCCAGACGGTAATATAAAAGTTGGTATTGGTGTGGATTTAGGTGGAACCTCTATCAAATATGCGCTAGGTACGAACAGTGGTGAAATCATAAAGGAGGATCACCGTCCCTCTCAGGCACATGTTGAAATTGCTAAAATACTCGATAATCTGGGTGATGCTATTAATCAGATGAAAGAATTTGCCAGATTAAACGGATATGATCCGATTGCCGTGGGAATGGGAACTCCGGGAAGTGTCGAAATCGAGCGTGGTTATTTAATGGGATCTACCCCAAATTTCCGCTATTGGCGCGATGTTTATGTGGCGGATGAACTAAGAGAACGCGTGGATCTGCCAGTTTTTGTTGATAATGATGCCAATCTGATGGCCCTCGGTGAGGCGAAATTCGGATCGGGGGTGGGTTATCAAAATATAATTTGTGTTACAATTGGAACCGGCGTTGGAGGTGGCATTATAATTAATGGTGAATTATACCGCGGAGCATATTGTGCAGGTGCGGAATTAGGGCATAGTACAATTGTAGCAAATGGTTTGACTTGCAATTGTGGTGGTGATGGTTGTCTGGAAGTGTATGCTTCTGCAACTGCGATGATACGAAATTATAAGAATTTATGTATTGAAAAAAATGTGATCCTAGATCGTAAAACAATTGATGTGAAATATATCTTCGAACGTTATAAAAAAAATAATGATCAACTTGCCATGATATCTATTGAACAATGTGCCTATTATTTGGGACGTGGCCTGGCCAGTTTTATCAATATTTTTAATCCGAATATTATTATTATCGGTGGCGGTGTCGCTGAAGCTGGCGATATTTATATTAATAAGGTTAAAGAGACAACCTTACATTATGCCATGGATACACCACGAGAAAAAGTGAAAATTGTTGCAGCGAGTTTAGGAAATAAAGCCGGTTTCTTGGGGGCTTTGGCCTATGCATTTAGTCGCATGGACAGTACTCCCAATTAATCCGTTAAACAAGATGTACTTTACGCTTTTAATTTAAATGAAATACCTGTTTGTTTTAAATCCGATTTCCGGTCTCAGAAAAAGAGCGAGGGATGTGGTCGATTATATCTCAATGACCATGTCTAAATCTGGTTATCAATTCGAGTTTGCATCTACATCGGGGCCGGGGGATGCTACAAGAATTGCTCGCGATGCTGTACGGCAAGGAATTGAGATTGTTGTGGCCGCGGGAGGTGATGGAACGGTTAATGAGGTAGCCAGCGGTTTAACACACAGTGAAAGCTGTTTGGGTGTAATTCCGCTTGGATCAGGGAATGGTGTGGCACGAAGTTTAAATATTCCTCTGAAATTAAACACCGCTTTGCATTTTTTAATGAATCCCAGAATTACAACTATTGATATAGGAAAAATAAATCAGCGATATTTTATCGGTGTTTGTGGTGTAGGATTGGATGCAAAAATAGGTCAAAAATTTCAAGAATTTGGTGTTCGCGGGCCAATTCCATACTTCATGATAGGCGCAAAAGAATATTTATTTTATCAATGTGAGAGAGTACTATTAGAATTTAATAACAATAAGTTTGAAGATGATGTACTCTTGGTAGCCGTCGCCAACACCAAACAATATGGAAATGGCGCAATTATCGCACCCGATGCGGATCCCAAAGATGGCTGGCTTGATGTCTGTATCATCCCCAGAGTGCCTATTTATAAGGCGATTTATTTAACAATCAAGTTATTCAAAGGGAAAATAAATACCACAACTAGCTATCTTCATCATAAATGTAAGTCAATTGGCATTCTGACCAAGTCAAGCCCCAGTATTATCCATACCGACGGCGAACCCCATGAAATGGAGAGTAATTTAAAAATTGATATTATCGAAAAAGCCCTCAAAGTATGCACACCATTAAATCGGATCTAAGATAAGTACATGAAAAATATATTTGATATAGCTGAAGAAGTAGAATCAATCAGCAAATCAACACTGTCTGTTTATGGCACACCTAATGAGAATGCCAGGCGTAAATATCCCGAAAAAATGAAGAGATTTCGGCCTCCTTTTGCCCTGGATCGAGATCGAATTATCTATAGTGGTGCATTCAGAAGATATACAGGAAAAACTCAGGTTGTCTATTTTGCATCAATGTTGGATGAACAGCTGACCAGTCGCAGCATCCATACTCTCAGCGTTGCACAGGTAGCCCGTACCATTGGACGTCTTTTACGTCTCAATCTAGATTTGATAGAAGCCATAGCCCTGGGTCATGATTTAGGACACCCTCCATTTGGACATGATGGTGAAAAATATTTAAGCCAGGTAAGCCAGAAACATGGATTGGAACAATTCCATCATAATGTTCAAAGCTTACGTGTCGTAGATACTATTTCAAAGAATGGAGAAGGACTCAATTTAACGCTACAAACTCGCGAAGGATTACTTTCTCATGACGGAGAAGTGCATGATCAGAAATTAGCCCCCTATCCTAATATAACGGAAGCGGATTTAGAAGAATATATTAATGCAAAAGAAGCCGGCCAGGAGGTGACCATGATCCCAATGACGCTGGAAGCGTGCGTGGTGCGAATTACAGACACAATTGCTTATATCGGTCAGGATATTGAAGATGCTATAAGAATTGGTTTGATTACCCGCAGGCAATTACCTCAGGAAGCGACTAAAGTTCTGGGCAATAATAATGGTCAGATCATCGAAACACTGGTAAAAGATGTTGTGGAAAATAGTTATGAAAACAATTATGTTTGCTATAGTAAACAGATATCTGATGCCTTAGGTATCTTGAAAGAATTTAACTATAGATATATTTATAATAGTTCAAAACTAAAAATCAATCATCAACGCATTGCCCAGGGCTTTGATATTTTATTTTCACATTTTCTAAAAGATATTGAAAAGTATAATACGAATAGTCCCATATACAAAGATTTCTTAAAAAGCAAGTCGAAAAAGTATTTGGATTCCACATCAGCAGCTTTAAAAGTAAGGGACTTTATTGCAGGCATGACAGATCGTTATTTCACCTATATCTTACAGAAATTGGTAGTGCCTGAGATAACACTGGGTGAATTGTAAATATGATGAGAGGAAGAATCATGGAGAGCAGTGTGGATAAAATTTTAAGCAAAATTGAACAGCTCGAAGCAGAAGCGGTTGAACTTATGAAAAGCTTAATTGGCATAAACTCTATTGGCCCAAAGAATGATGGTCCCGGAGAAGGCGAAAAAGCCTGGTTTTTAAAGAATTATCTTGAAGGTAAAGGTTTTAAAAAAGTTGAAAATTATCCCGCACCAGATCCAACCGTAGCTGATGGGCAAAGACCAAATCTTGTTACCGTACTTCCCGGAAAGAACCGGGCCAAAACGTTGTGGATCATTACGCATACGGATGTTGTACCACCGGGCGATTTGAGTAAATGGTCTACAGATCCCTTTGTACCAGTTGTGAAAGATGGAAAAATTTATGGTCGTGGCAGTGAAGATAACCTGCAGGGTTTGGTATCATCTGTGATGATGGCACGTGCGTTTATTGAAAGTGGTATTGAACCAGAATTTAATATTGGATTGGTCATGGTCGCCGATGAAGAGACAGGGAGTGTATTTGGATTAAATTACCTGATAAAGAACCATTCTGATTTATTTAAGCAAAACGATTTAATTATTATACCCGATGCTGGCTTACCGGATGGGAGTATGATTGAAGTAGCTGAGAAATCAATTGTATGGATTAAATTTAAAACGCTTGGACGACAGGTTCATGCCAGTGTACCGAATTTGGGTGTAAATGCATTCAGAGCGGCCTCAAACTTAGTTGTAAAATTAGATGAACTTCATAGCATTTATAATGCAGTGGATCCAATATTTGAACCGGCGATATCAACATTTGAACCAACTAAAAAAGAAGCAAATGTACCAAATATAAATACCCTGCCCGGAGATGATGTCTTTTATCTCGATTGCCGCATATTACCTGAATATGATGTTGAAGAGGTTATGCAGAGTGTGCGAAAAATGGCTGATGCTATAGAAAAAGAATTCAGGGTCAAAACTGAGATAACAACAGAGCAGAAAGAGCAAGCCGCGCCGGCTACAAGGGTAGATGCCTCTATTGTTGCAGTGCTTAAAGATGCAGTAAAGAAGGTGTACCATATCGATGCCAAAGCACAGGGTATTGGTGGTGGGACGGTCGCAGCGTTTTTCAGGCGCAGAGGATTTCCGGTAGTAGTCTGGTCGGCACTGGACGATCTAGCACATCAAGCAAATGAATATTGTAAAATAAGTAACCTGATAAACGATGCCAAAGTATTTGCAAGATGTGTTATGCAGAAATGATGAAGCACAAATGCCTTGCATCTTTTTTAAACTTTAAATATATTAATTAAATCAATTATCGCCATTAATATTATTTTTACCAGATGAGGGGCTGGGGAAGTCATACAATTAATTTTTCCTTGACAATATTAACGCTAGGCAATTTATTACCTGTATAGTAAAAAAAATAGGCAAATTTCTGCCGCTTTAAACATGTTGTGTAATTTGTAAGCTTATTTAAAATAATAACTTAACAATATATTTTAAAGATTGGTATCATAATTGTAGGAATTACTAGGTCTATATTTCCCAACAAATGTTGGAAGGTTCTTCCCATTTTTAATTATAAAAAGTTCAGAACATTATTTCTTAAAACACTTCAGGTGATGGATGAGGATATTATTAATATCACCAGAGATGTGTACTATTTCCATTTATTATAATCAACAATTTATTATAATCAACAATGTACAAAAAATAGAAAGGAGAATAGACCATGACGTAACTTACCAATATTTTTATCATTTACAATTTACTCAGTCTATACTGAAAATTTTATGGAGGAGTTAATATGTTACGAAGATTATTATCCTTGACGATGGTTCTATTTCTTGTGTCCTTTGTTTTTGCGGGAACCACGGGTAAGATTGCAGGAATAATTGTTGATAAAAATACAGGTGACCCACTCCCGGGTGTTAATGTGGTTATTGAGGAGTTATCAATCGGTGCCTCCTCAGACGTTAACGGGGAATATTTTATCCTTAACGTCCCGGTTGGTGAACATAAAGTTACTGTTTCCTACATCGGTTATAAAACGATTGAATATGAAGGGGCTCAGGTACAGGCCGACCGTACATTAGGTGTTAATTTTGAATTAGAAGAAGCGGTCATGGATATTGGTGAGGTGATTGTTGTGGAAGCCGAGCGTGAGCGCGTTAAAAAAGACCTCACCATGAGCAGCCAATTTGTTGATAAAGAGGAGTTTGCCGTTTTGCCGATTGAAAGCTTTGAACAAGCTTCACAACTGCAGGCCGGGGCCGTCGGTTCAAATTTCCGTGGCGGGCGTGCTAGTGAAGCCGCACCGGTTGTTGATGGTATGAATATTAAAGACGCAACGGCAGGATATACTGATATAACTGATGAAGAAAATATTCAAACAAACTTGGTGCTTCCTGAGGTGGCGATTGAACAAATGGAAGTCATAACTGGAGGTTTTAATGCAGAATATGGCAATGCTCAATCGGCTGTAATCAATGTGATTACCAAAGAAGGCGGTACCAAGCATACGGGCCGTATTACAGTAAAAACATCCGGCTTGAACCATAACACAAAGCGATATTTATTTAAAAATCAAGATGGAGAATATGTATATTACCGTGACCAATTTCTTAAAGAATTTTTCGACAATGCCAAGCCCTCAGATTCACTATATGCCCTGGGTGCCAGAGGACCTTACATGGTGGATGACCTGTATCTTAAAAATACTAGTACAATAGAATTAGATAATTATGATAGACAGGAAGTTGAATTCTCTCTTTCCGGTCCGATTCCTTTTACTTCTGACAAGCTACGCTATAGTATTAGTGGTGAGTTTGTCGATAACAATCAATTTAAAACCTCGTATTCAGGTGATGGTATAACAGGCTCTGCTCATGCAAAATTGACCTATCGTTTCTCTCCCGATTACAAATTACAATTTGTTGGTGTAGGCTCACAAATTGATGGTCGGGCCATAGGATTTGCAGATTCAAAATACCCTGGTGGATATATACCGGGTTATGGCATTATACCGGCCAAAGTGAATACGGAAGAATATACATTTTATAGAAATTATATGGGATCTTTAAAGTGGACCCATACTCTTTCTTCAAGCACTTTTTATGAGATAAATGCAGGTTATTCTTATAACAGTTTTGAACAAAAAACAAAAGATTGGAACGACCGCGATGGCGATGGTGATTTTGATGAATTCTTTGAATGGAAAATGGTTCCAGTACCTGTTACTATGGGCGATCAAGGTACAGAATGGACGGAAGACCTGCGCTACACATCAGATGATACCAAGTTCTTCTGGGTCCCTGCCCATGCGGCTAGCGGTTCTGAAGGCCAATACAGATGGGGTGTGCCCGGTGTATCGGGGTGGCGAGAAGTATGGGTGCTTGATAAAACCAATTATACCTATCGTAAAGAATGGAGGTTTTTAACCGGTACCCAAAATGAGCGGGAGCTCACATCTTACACCATTGCCGAAGAAACAGAGGGTCAACTCTATCCGACAGTTCCGGATGCCTATTTCGATTATTACGGCGATGGCGCTTCCTATTATGATGCAGAGAATAAAATATTCAATTTAAAAGCTGATTTTACCAGCCAAATTAATCCTCAACATCTAGTAAAAGCCGGTATTGATTTTACCCGTACCGAGTTGGATATGTTGAACGTAAATGCATTTAGTGGCTCTTCTAATCTTTATATTGATGACTTTTATGTAAAGCCTTGGGATTTTGCTGCTTATGTTCAAGATAAAATGGAATTCGAGGGTATGATTGTCAATTTGGGTGTACGTCTGGACTATTATAATCAGGGTAGTGATATAGAATATCCCAGTAATTTTACCGATCCTGTCGATTTAACAAAGGAAGTGGGTGAAGAGGGTTATATTAACAACCCGAAAAAAGCAAAACCATATTATAAAATAAGCCCACGCTTAGGTATATCACATCCAATTACTGAAAATTCAGTACTTCATTTTTCCTATGGTCATTTCTATCAAAGGCCCGATTATCGCTACTGGTATGAAAATACACCATATGATTTACGTGGGGCATATTCAGAGATGGGTAATCCAGATCTTAAACCGGAGCAGACAATTTCATATGAAATTGGATTGCAACAAAATTTAGGTGAGTATCTCATAGGCGTGAACGCCTTTTATAAAGATATTTCCAATCTAATTGATCAAATTGAAGCCGGTACAGCTCCTTTTGAAGACTATTGGCTCTATGACAATCGCGATTGGGCCAATGCCCGCGGATTTGAAATATCAATTAGAAAGTTCTTTTCTAATTACTTTGCCGGAAATATCAACTATACTTATATGATCGCCAAAGGTAAAGCTTCCAGTCCACAGTCAGGTGGTGCCGAACTATGGAGGAAAACCACTGGTGTACAACAGGCATACTTTCTGAATTGGGATCAGAGACATACATTCAATGCGAATATAACCTTTAGTTTTCATCCAGAATGGGGACCTGAAATCGCTGGCTATCATCCTTTAGGAGATTGGAGTTTAAACATTCTTTATACGTATGGAAGTCCCAAACCATATACTCCGCCTTCGCGAGATCCACAACCACCATATAATACCGAACGCCTGGAATCAAATATGTCAACAGATATAAAACTTGAAAAAAGATTCGCTATTAGCGGAGACATCCGTGCAGTTCTTTTTATAGAGGGTTATAATATTTTCAACCGTCAAAATCTTATTGCTGAAAACTTTCGCGACCAAACTTTTCTTACTACGAATGTTAATCGGATAGAATGGTATCATATAAACGGAGATCCCGAAGGACGTAATCTTGAGCCATTTGTTTGGGGTTCTAGACGTCATTTTCGCTTTGGGCTAGGTTTTCAATTTTAGCGAATATCATCATATGGATTATTGTAAGGTTTAGCTTATAATTACAGTATATAAGGAGGAAAAATAAATGAGCGGATTTCGCAAAACTAAAATGCTCTGCATTTTAATGGTGGCACTATTTTTAGTAGTGCTTGCCTTTTCAGTCAGCTTTGCCAGAAATAAAGATGGTAAAGTCAAAACAGGTCCTGGGGTAATTAAAAAGCCATTGGTGGCAAACACCCATATTTCAACAGTGGCAAATCTGTGGACAGTATTGAGCAATTATGGATGGATAGGTGATGATTCGTTTGATAATCCTTCATTTGAATGGCCAGGAGGTTCGGGAAATCACTATCTGTATCAGGGTTCAATTTGGGTTGCCGGAAGAGATGCTACTGGAGTTATTCATTGCACCGCAGGTGATGAGGAAGAATTTACCAGGACCCTGGACGCAAATGATGTAATTTATTTTTTTGATGCAGCGGATTCCCGTTTCCAGAACCGGCCCAATGTTAATCCTTTATTCGCCGGACAGCAAGTTTCCGCTGAAGATACCTATGCAGAATACACAGATCTGGATATTGAAAAGCATAATGTCGGTGATTTACCGTTAGGGATTAAAGTGCTTGAGCGTACGTATAAATGGACTTCATCCTATAATGATGATTTCATTATTTTTGATTATCAAATCGTGAATATTGGCCTGGATAGCGATGGAGAAGACCCATTCATCGGGGAGGATCCGGAAACAATCAGCGATGTATATATAGCGGTCCGATTTGATGCGGATGTATCTTTTCTTGGCGGTGGTGAATATTGGTATGATGATTTAACTGCTTATTACCAACCCAAACAAATATCCTATCTTTATGATGGCGATGATCCGGATGTGCCGGGCAATGATATAGGGGAATTCGGGGCAAGTACGGGTTATATTTATGCCCGTTTATTGCATGCTTCGGGTGGAACATCAGCTGTGTCTTATAGCGATCCGGTGAGCCATTCCTGGTGGACGATCGATGATGATCCCGATAGTGAAGGATTAAAATTTTCTTTTATGTCTACACCAAATTACGCCGGTATTCCTGCTTCTCCTTATGATTACCGTTTTTTACAAGCTGTCGGTCCATTTGAATTAGGGCCACTAGATACGGTAAATGTAGTCTGGGCCCTGGGAGTCGGTGACGGCCTGGAGGGCGTTATTCTTGATAGTGACTGGGCAAAACGAATTTTTGATGCGGGCTATTTAGCAGCCACTGCACCAAATCCTCCCACCCTGAGTGTAGAATTGGGCGATGGATTTGTAAAATTAGGCTGGGATAATGCTGCGGAACAGTCAGTCGATCCACTCAACGGTGAGCAAGATTTTGAGGGATATCGCATTTATAAGAGCCGTCGTGTTGACGAAGCAGGTAGTCCGATCTGGATTAAACTGGCTGATTATGATAAGGTAAATGCAATCGGTGCCAATACAGGTTTGCAATATGAATTTACCGACACGGATGTACTTAACGGTTATGGATATTCCTATGCTGTTACTGCCTATGACCGGGGTGCTCCTGAGCAAGGATTAGGTGCTCTTGAGAGTAGCCGTCGCGCAGAAAGTGCCTTCACATTCTTAACTATCAGTGCACCACCGCCCACGAATGTAGATGATATCTACGTATATCCCAATCCTTTTGTCGGTTCAGCCGAATGGGATCATGTGCTTACTTTCCTTGAACCATTCAAACGAAAATTAGTTTTTGCCAATTTACCTCGAGGAGAAGTCAAGATAAAAATCTTTACTCTTGCCGGGGACCTAGTCGAAACCATTGAGCAGACCAATACAGATCAGTCTATTGCTATATGGGATCTGATTACGCGTAATGAACAAGCAGCTGTAAGTGGTATCTATTTATATACTGTGGAATCAGACTATGGTACCCATATCGGTAAATTTGTCATAATTCAATAATCTTTATCATGAAGAGTAAAGCAAAGAATATATATGGAGGATAAAAATGAGAAAATTGATTTTAATATTCTTAATCATATTTATACCTGTCCTTCTTTCTGCACAGGAGGTGGCGAAAGTAGGTACATCTGGCGCCCAGTTTTTAAAGATTGGACTGAGTGCGCGCGCTACCGCTATGGGGGAAGCCTATACGGTAGTGACGAGTGGTTCAGAAGCAATTTTCTGGAATCCAGGCGCATTGGCTTTAGTCGAGGGACATGACATCAGCGCATCCTATGTTAGCTGGCCGGCAGATATTGATTATTCGGGAGTTGCCTATTCCACACATATTGAAGGATTTGGCACTCTTGGTTTCCATATTGTTGGCTTAAAAACGGGCGATATGCGCGTACGAACCATATTTAATCCTGAAGGTACCGGTGAAATGTTCACCGCCAGCCAATTTGCAGGCGGTATCTCCTATGCCACTTTTTTAACCGATAAATTTGCTGTAGGAGGGACATTCAAATACATTCAGGAGGATTTATGGACATACCGGGCAACAAATTGGGGAGTCGATATTGGTACATATTATCGCACAGGTTTTCGTTCTCTTGTACTCGGTATGAGTATTATGAATTTCGGTCCCGAAATGGCTTTTGGTGGAAGCTACGTTGATTATGGAGATCCTATGGAAGGTGGTGCGCCGGGAGAGTATGAGGTTATAGATTTTCAACACTATCAACTACCGATGACTTTCAGGTTAGGCTTGGCTATGAGCGTGTATGAAACAGAAGATATGAAAGTGTTAACAGCTCTCGACGCGAATAAACCCAATGATAGTAAACAACATGTTAATGCAGGTGTAGAGTTTCTGTTTATGAACATGTTAGCACTTCGAGGCGGCTATAAAATAGGTTATGATGAAGATAGCTATGCATTCGGTGCTGGATTTAAGTATAATTTATTTGGATCGGTGAAAATTCGCCTCGATTATTCTTATTCTGATATGGGTGTTCTGGATGTGGTACACCGCGGTAGTTTTGGATTATCTTTCTAAAAAAATAGTTAAAAAGGAAAAGAGGAGACAAAAATGAAATTTAAAATTCTTGTCTTGGTCATACTTGGGATTGCTTTCACAATCGGTATGATGGGCTGTGAAGCTGAGAATCCTGGTGAGCCGAAAGCAAATAAACCTCCAGATACCTATATTGCGGAGGCATCCCCTG
>SMTZ1_10000295_pt1 | contig 45084 bp, 43 predicted proteins | sample DeeMarSWOR136_30_FD_25667 | JGI IMG/M metagenome (IMG submission 25667) | reverse complement strand
ATGTCTTGTTATCAAGATGTGTACTTTATCTTACCGATTTCTATTTGAAATGTTGTATGGAAGAACAAAACTGTAAGATCAACATTTCAGGAAGAAGTCACCATGTCACTTGACAATGTCTGTATAGTCAAATCCTGGCTTTTAGACTTCATTGTTGATTGTTCATCGTTCATTGTCCATTGCCTTACAGTTGTCCAGAGTCGGGCCACGCTTCAAGAAGCTTCTTATACTTCGCATCTTCGTACCTCTCCAGAGCAAACGCAGAAGCATAATGGGGTAATTTACCGCCGGTGAGATGAATCGCCAGAAGCTCCCCTGCACCACAGCCAGCCATTACCCCAAAACCCGACAATGCTCCTATGACATAGGCGCCCTTAACCGGTAGTTTTCCAATAATAGGCCGGTTCTCAGGCGTCTTCGTGTAGTAGCCACCATCCACGACAGCTTTGGGAAGCCGATCAAGATACGATTTCAAGCCGGGAATCATAGTGGCCAGTCCGCGAAGAACCATTTCGGGATAACGCGGATCAATGAAAAAGGGAAAGACAGGTTCAACTGGAGGCGTATGATAAGCCCACAGACCAAGTAAGATATTGCTCTGAGGACCTCCCTCCGGTCGAGTATGGATACCGGATGGAAGTTCCTCCAGCAGTTTCTTTGTTTCTTCAGATTCGGCAAGCATCGTGCGCTCTTCTTCTGACCAGGGGAATCGTATAGAATCAGTCCAGATCAACATGGGTGCATTTCGGGGCACTGCGTTTAGATAATCGCCGAAAGACATTTTCAGATGCAATTCTGAAAAGACCGGAAGTTCAAGTCCAACCATCTCTCCAATTTTTTTTAGCAACGGTCCGGCTGCGACAACAAAATTTCCTGTTGCGATCGAATCCGTTGAGCCGTTGCTTTTTATTCGAACGGCCCTTACCCCATTACCCATAACCTCCACACCTACCACCTTTGCCTTTAACAACTGAACCCTTCTTTCTTTTGCTCTTTCCAACAGATACATGCCCAGCTGCTGGACACTAAACCAGCCACACCGCCGGGCATGAATCACTGCCACGATGTTCTTAGTAAGATATCCAAAATGTTTATCGATGATTCTTCGACCAAGAATAAAATCTATACCACCAGGCTGATCTTCGAAGGCCGATTCAGACGGGGGAATGTAAGGAGGATCGTCCGACTGACCCGTATGATAGTGCAGCGGACCAGCTCCCAACGAGGCTGTTTCTTCTGCTGCCCGTTTAAAATGAGGGATCTTCTTTGGGTCGGCAGTTGCATACACATAACCACGCCTGCTGAGATGAAAAATGTTTCCGCTCTCCTGGGCCAAACTCTCCATAATATCGATGCTCCGATTCATCAGACTGACCATGGCATCTCCGGGGCCAGGCCAGAAGTTTCGATAACATTCGGTCGATTTATCGCTTGTCAAGGAGAGCGGTGCGACTTCATCTATGATGAGGACATCTCCAACCCCGTGCTGAACTGAGAGATGATAGGCTGCAGAAATGCCGGCGATTCCTGCCCCGCAGATGACGACGTCCGCCGTGTCGCTCTTCATCACCTTGCCTCCTCTCTAAGTCTCTTACATTAAGGAGTCTATTAAATCCGGGCAGGAAAGTCCAGCGTGGGAGCACGAGACGGGGTGACGGGGTAACACGGAGACTACGGAAAAAGATGAGGGGATAAGAAGATCAGCACATCAGGAAAAATAGGAAGAAGCTGGCGATGAAGTCTGGGGCTGATCTTTGGGGAATGCGGGTGTTCGAAAGGCTAAAAGGCCTAAAAAATGCCTTGACAAATCATTCCTTATTTCTTATCATTTTTGTTAAGAATTATGGAACGATCTATTGCTGAGCAAAAAGCCCGTGCATTGAAGATTGACAAGACCCAGGTGGTTCGAGAATACTGGGAACTCATCATTCTGAAAGGGCTTTACGAATCCCCCTATGGCCGGTATCTGATTTTCAAGGGTGGAACTGCCCTCCGGCTAACCTACGGTTCTCCAAGATTCTCTGAGGACCTGGATTTTTCCCTCACCAAGGATGTCCTGAAAGGAAAGTTTTCACTACTTATCAGGAAAATTATATCGCCATTCCCTGAACTGACCCAGACTGACCTGGAAGAGAAGTATTATACCTACCTGGCCGAAATTAAAGTGACTCAAAATTATCTACTCTTACCCTTTCGAATAAAGATTGAGATCTCAAAAAGGGAAATGAAAGGCTACAAATGGGAGTTGAAGCTTCTCAACTCACCCACTACGGTTATTCAAGTCATGGGACAGGTGGCGACCCTGGAACAAATTTACCAAGACAAATTGGCCTGTTTAAAAGGGAGAGCTAAACCAAAGGACCTTTTTGATCTCTGGTATGTATCTGAAAAAGTGAAGATACCTTATTCACCCAAGAAGTTTGGTTCAAAGAAGGAATTTGTCAGGGACCTCCGTAAGTATTTGCCCAAGGATTTTTGGCCAGCCATTGATGGTTTAATAAAATGAAAGGGATTGATTTAGTAAGAAAACTTCAAAAGATTAATAAGCCCTTCTATACCGTTACCGATCTGGAAAAGATAACGGGCCTTCCCAGAAATAGCCTTTATGTGGCATTGGAGAGATGGGCAGCTGCTGGGATTCTTGAGAGAGTGGCCCAAGGGATTTATATCCCTGTGGGAGGCATGATTTCGATTGAAAATGTGGCGGCTCAGCTTTATATACCTAGCTATCTTTCGTTTGAATCCGCTCTTTCCAAGTATGGCATTCTAAACTTAATCCCTTATACGATGACCTTTGCAACAACCAGAAAAACCCGGAAGTACACGATTCAAGGAAAAGAAATTGAATTCAGGAAGATCTCTCCTAAACTTTTTTTTGGGTTTGAGATGAAAAATGGAATCTATATTGCCTCGCCTGAAAAGGCATTCTTGGATCAAATCTATTTCGTTGCAAGGGGAAAGGCTGCGCTCGATTTGGACGAACTGGATCTTGGAAAACTTTCAATCAAAGCTTTAAGAAATTATGGTAAACGATTTCCGGGTTATGTTCGAAGCCGAATAGAGAGCATCATTCCACATTCTGTCGAGGACATAAAAGCTTTTGAAAAGAAGTAAAATTCATGGGTACCTTTATATCCTGATTGGATAGACCCTCTGGGGGCGCGCGAGTGTGCTTGCATAGTCTCTTTCCAACGCTCGCCTCCCTCCGGCTGAACTTGTCTTCATCGGTTAACCCTTGCCACTCTTGCCCTTTTCCTCGTTCTTCTTATCTACGACCAAAAAAGAATCATCATCTCTTTCAAAGACCTACCCTACTTTTTATCCTCGGCTTCGTCGGCGTTAAAGGGATACAATTTACCTATTATTACACGATCAGCAAGATCCATGTTGACCCTGCAACCCTCCTCCAGTGTCTTTCGCCGGTCTGGGTATCTATGTACGCATTTATCTTTTAGAGAGAACCTTTCACAAAAGGAAATACTGTCTTCAATTTATTTGCCTTTTTTATACCTCTTTGTAATGTTAAAATATCTAAGATCATACTTAATTGAGCAAAGGGGGGCCTTTATGATTTCCCTCGAAGTCAATGGAAAGAGATACGAAGTGGATGTCAGCCCCGAAGTTCCTTTATTATGGGTCCTCAGGGAATATCTCAAACTGACAGGCACAAAATTCGGTTGTGGCGCAAGCATGTGTGGTGCCTGCACCGTCCATGTGGACGGAAAAGCTCAGAGGTCATGCCAACTTTCTGTGGGTGATGTAAAGGACCAGAAAATTACGACCATTGAAGGAATTCCTGAAGATCATCCCGTCAAGGAGGCCTGGAAGATGGAGCAGGTCCCTCAATGCGGTTACTGCCAGCCAGGCCAGATCATGCAGGCCATTGCCCTGCTTACAGAAGACTCGAATCCTTCTGATGAAAAAATAATCAATGCAATGGAGGGCATTCTCTGTCGCTGCGGAACGTACCCGAGAATCAAGCGAGCCATTAAGAGGGTTATCAAGGAGGGTAAGAAGTTATGAGTGCTTCGATCACACGCCGTGAATTCTTAAAAAAATCCCTAGCGGGTGCGGGGATGACCTTAGCCATTTGCGTGACACCTTTCGGACCAAGAATCCTTTCAGCCCAGGAGGCGAGAAAGGATCTCTTCAGTCCCAATGTGTGGCTCCAGATCACGCCTGACAACATGGTCACCGTCTTCGTCAACAAGAGCGAAATGGGACAGGGCGTCCATACATCACTCCCCATGATTCTGGCTGATGAGCTTGAAGCAGACTGGAAACTAGTGAAAGTCAAAGGAGCCCCTGTAAGGGATGAGTACAAAGACCCTGTCTTCGGGATGCAACTCACAGGAGGAAGCACCAGTATCCGTCATATGTTTGAGCCTCTCCGCATGGCCGGAGCAGCGGCTCGAGAAATGCTTGTCAGTGCGGCGGCGGAGACATGGGGGGTTCCTGCTCGAGAGTGTGACGCACGCCAGGGATGGGTGAGGCACAGAAAGAGTAAACGGAGACTGAGCTATGGCGAACTCTGCGAGAAGGCTTCTGGACTTCCAATTCCGGAGAAACCAGCGCTTAAGAAAGAAACCCAATTTAAATTAATCCGTACACGAATGCTCCGTCTTGACCTTCAAGACAAGATCGACGGAAAAGCCACGTTCGGAATAGACATATTCCTACCTGACATGCTCTACGCTGCCATTTCCCGGCCTCCTGCTTATGGAGCGAAACCTATTTCCTATGAGACGGAGGCAGCTTTAAAGGTACCCGGGGTCCAGCATGTCGTTCCCATAGATAGTGGCATCGCCGTCTGCGCAAAAACGATTGATGCTGCATGGAAAGGGAGGATGGCACTCAATCCCAACTGGGATCAAGGAACGCATCCCGATTTGAATAGTGAAACGCTTGAAAAGAATTTTCTGGAGCATCTGAATCAGCCGGGTCTCTCCGCAAAGAGAGAAGGAGATATTGACAGTGCCCTGGGCAAGGCTACCAAGAAATTAGAAGCGACCTACATTCTGCCTTACCTCTATCATGCCACTCTGGAGCCGATGAACTGCACCGCCCATGTCCGACAGGATCGATGTGAACTCTGGGTGCCAACGCAATATCAATCAGGAGCCCTCATGTCGGCTGAAAAGATCACTGGTTTGAAACCAGAGAAGATCCATATCCATACCACTTACCTTGGCGGAGGTTTTGGAAGAAGGGCCGAACTCGATGTCGTGGAGGAAGCCCTTCAGATATCGAAGGCTACAGGTAAACCCATCAAACTCATCTGGACCCGGGAGGAGGATGTCAAAAATGATTTCTACCGACCCGGGAACTGCTGCAGAATCGAAGCTGGATTAGATCAGAGGGGACGTATCGTTGCCTGGTCACATAAGGTGGTTGTTCCGTCCATCTTTGCCCGTTTCTTTCCCCAGATGGTCAAAGATGGGATCGATCCTGCAGCCGTAGAAGGCATTTCAGATATTGCGTATGAAATTCCCAATCTCAATGCCCAATATGTAAGGATCGACACCCCTATTCCTGTAGGTTTCTGGCGATCCGTGGGACACTCCCATAATGCCTTTACCGTGGAGAGCTTCATGGATGAGCTAGCTCATCTGGCGAAAAGAGATCCTTACGAATTCCGTATGAGCCATCTTAGAAAAAATCCCCGCGCCCGGCTGGTGCTGAAGGTGGCTGCGGAAAGAGCGGGCTGGGGGAAACGCCTCAAGAGAGGGCGGGGACGAGGCATTGCGTATCACCCTTCCTTCGGGAGTCATGTCGCCCATGTTGTAGAAGTCTCCGTAGATAAGAAGGAGGGAAAGATAAGGGTTCACAAAGTTGTGAGTGCGCTGGACTGCGGCCCTGTGGTTAATCTCAACACCGTCAAAGCGCAAATGGAAGGGGCGACTCTTTTTGGATTGAGCGCCGCCTTGATGGAGAAGGTGGAATTTTCAGACGGGGGAGTAACGACTGATAATTTTTATAATTATGAATTGATTCGGATGAGCGATGTTCCTGAGATTGAGGTGAATGTCTTGCGGAGCAGGGCGAAACTGGGCGGCGTCGGCGAGCCCGGTGTTCCTCCCATTGCTCCCGCAGTCGCTAATGCGGTATTCCATGCCTCCGGAATAAGAGTGCGAAGCCTTCCCATGACTCCTGAGACAATACGAAAAACGATGGAGAGGGGGTAGATAAACTAGAAGATAAGAATGTTTTCCAAGATCCTTGCAGACGTTGTTGTCCTCATCCATTTCCTCTGGATTTTGTTTCTCTTCTTGGGCGCCTTGTGGGGAATCAAGCATAAGATCGTCAGACTGCTCCATCTTTCCGGTCTTGCCTTTGCATTCATCATTCAGATATTCGACTGGTATTGTCCCCTCACCCATCTTGAGGTATGGCTGAGGTCAAAACACTCCCCTACCCTCACCTATACTGGGTCTTTCATCATTTATTATGTAGAAAAGATCGTTTATCTCCAACTTTCCCGTTCCCTGGTTTTCATTCTGACCATTCTTCTATGTGGATTGAATATTTGGCTATATTTAAGAAAGAAGCGGTAAGGGGGGCTTTATGATGACAGCGGATCAAATCATTCATTTGCTCAGTCTAAAACCTCATCCGGAAGAAGGTGGTTATTTCAAAGAGACTTACCGGTCGGACGAACAGATCCCCCAAAAGGGATTGCCAGACCGATATCAGGGATCAAGGTGTTACGGGACGGCCATCTATTACTTGCTGACTCCGGAAACTTTCTCTGCCATTCACCGGCTTCGGTCGGATGAGATCTTCCATTTCTATTGGGGGGACCCCGTCGAAATGCTTCAATTGTGTCCAGATGGGTCGGGCCGAGTCCTTGTTCTCGGTTTTGATATTTCTAAAGGGATGCGGCCTCAGGTCCTCGTCCCCAAGAACGTCTGGCAGGGAGCAAGGCTTCTCCAGGGAGGAAAATGGGCGCTCCTGGGCACGACTGTCTCACCGGGTTTTGAATTGAGAGACTACGACTCTGGCCAACGGGATGAATTGATTTCCTCTTACCCCAAGTTCCGCGATTTCATTGTTGCACTCATCCAAGAGGATAGTGTATGATTTGGGTTTCGAGGTAAATCATGGAAGAGGGAAGAGATAGACGCGTTCTTTCCGACCGTAGGAAGAAACCAACCCCCCGCTGGAGTTGGTATACCTTCTTTGGCCGACGAACAAGATTTAGAAGAAAAACGGATCAGGAGAAGGGGGGACACCTAGACCGTTACAGCCATTTTATGTTCTTTCTGCTGGTTTTGATTCTGGGTTTAAATATCCTCGATTCCTTCTTCACGATGGTGATTCTCGATTCCGGAGGGGAGGAGTTGAACCCCGTTGTCGGTGCGTTTATCGACCTTCACGGAGATTTCTTCTGGATTTGGAGATTTCTCATCGTCTCCATCGCTTTAATTCTCCTTTATCTCCATCATGGATTTACCATGATCCGGCGGGTAACCATTGGGATTGGATTGATCTACGTTGTCATCGTGGTTTACCAGGTCCATCTCATCTTCTATCATTAACCCGGTTGCATTCTTACTCTTTCTGTCTCCTGAAAGCATCGGCGTCCCTTTATGCTCATCTCCCACTCATACCTGAAATTCTCTTAGGACCATTCTCGCGGGAACGCGACCACCTTGACCCCTCTCTTCTCACATTCCTGATTGTACATTTTCACGACCCCTTTGGCCGGAAGCCCTTTCTCCTCTAAATCTGCAACCCACTTTCTGGTCACCTCTCTGAAACGTTCGTACCAGCGCTCGGCTTCGTCGGGAGGAGGGCTATAAAGGGTCACTCCTTTATCAGTGATCTCCTTCATCATCACCTTGTATACCTCCCGGGTCAATCCACCGGTTGTCCTGAAAGGATTACGACCCAATGCGTCGATGATCTTCTTCTGATCTTCCGGTACCTTCTTCCAGCTGTCGAGATTCATGACCACGCCCTCGGTGACACACCCAAAGGTGGCCACGACGCCATGTTTCGCCACTTCATGAAGTTTAAAAGCCAGAAACTGAGGGGGACAAGTCACTAATCCATCTACTGTTCCGGTCTTGATAGCCATGTAGACATCGCCGAGGGGCATAAAAATTGGTTCTGCTCCCAGGGCTTTGATATAGTGTGTTTGGTGGCCGCCCGGGGATCTTACTCTCATTCCTTTTGTATCCCTTAAAGAATGGACTGGGTTTTTTGTCCATAAAAAGGACTGGATACAACCATTCAATTCGAGCATTTTTACATCCTTGAATTCTCGATGAAGGATGCGTTCATACATGGCATTTCCGATATCCGTGGCAAGGTCTTTGCCATCCACCCAAACGGCGAGGGAAAGAACGTCGGAAAGAGGAAACCGCCCGGGTGTCCATGTCGCTGTGAAATACCCCATGTCAGAAAGACCATTGGCCACGATATCGTAATGCTCAGGCCCCTTCCCCAGGGCACCCCCCGCGTACAGGGTTGATGTAATTTTTCCACCACTTCGCTTTTTCATTTCTTCAAGCAAGGGTGCCCAAACCGTTGTAACCTCCCGGCTCATTGGCGTATGCCAGGTACTAAATCTAATATTGGTCGCCTGCCCATAAGCCACCTCGTAGATCCCAACACCCGCTCCCAAGGCGACACCACCTATCAAGGAACTTTTCAGAAATTCTCTCCTGGTGAACCCATTGCACATTTTCAATGCCTCCTATTCAATTTGTGCGATGATGGAAAAAATATTTCAAGTACCTCTTCAGGCTTCTACAATCTCCTTCACAAATGTTTGACCAACTCTATCAAAGTAATAAATTGTTAAATCAAAAAAAATTCCCCCCTGTGGGGTCAGGGATCTATGGCTTTACACCAAATTCCCGTTTTTACGAGAGCGACGAGAGGGAGGTAATAAATAATCCAATTTGATGTTGGAGAGTGCCCTGAAAATATTTCCTTTCACCTTACGGTTCTTTCTGCTTAAAGACTCAATGATCTCCTTCACCTCTTTCCTCTTTGTCCTTCCAGTACTAGGACACCCACTGGATCCAAAAGGCAGACGCATGGCATGAGCAAACCTCTCGATCTTCCTCTCCTCCACGAGGGATAAAGGTCGAATGATGGTGATCTTTCCGTTAAAAAGGGATTGGAGGGGGAGCATGGTGCTGATCTCACCACTGTAAAAGATATTGATCAGAAGGGTTTCAAGGATGTCGTCCTTATGATGTCCGAGGGCAACCTTATTACATTGAAAACGATGGGTCAACTGAAAAAGTTTCTTTCTTCTTTCCCAGGCACAGAGAAAACAGGGGTTCTCTCGATTCTCGGAACTGTTGGCTCTCCTTCCAATATCAGTGAATTCAATGTGGTAGGAAAGACCTTCCCTTTCAAAATAATTCCTTAAGGTTTCGGCTCTTTCAGAACCGAAACCCAGATCGATATGAACAGCCCTCAATTCATATTTAATCGGAACTCGCTTCAGGCGCTCCTTCAGAAGGTGAAGCAACGCGAGGCTGTCCTTTCCTCCCGAAACTCCGACCAGAATCCGATCCCCGTCCTGAATCAAACCGTAACGGTGGATCGCCTTCCCGACCAAACTTCGAATCTCTTTTCCCGAGTAAGCCATTCTTTTGCCGTAAGTCGGAAGGTGCAAGTCGCAAGTTGTTTAACTGAAAGATACAATTCTTTACCTAACACCTCGCGCCTTGCGCCTAACTCCTAACGCCTTTCAGGGGACATATATCACATCTCGGTGTCTTTTTACACAGGGTTTTCCCTAAATAGACCAAGAGGGCGTGATATTCATTAAATAGCCTTTCGTCAGAGGGAAGATGTTCCATAAAAAGCCTTTGAATTTCATCATAGGGCGTCTTTTCTGGGATGATTCCGTGACGGGAAAGGATTCTTTTCGTGTAGGCATCGACAACGAAAATGGGCATTTTTAGTCCGTAAAGAAGAATGCTGTCTGCGGTCTCAGGCCCGATCCCTTTCACATGAAGGAGTTTTTCCCTCAACGTCTCGACCCTTTCATATCTCATCTTCTTCAAATTCCCATCGTAATTTTCAAACAAAAAAGTCACGAAAGCCTTCAGCCGATCGGCTTTGATTCGAAAATAACCTGAGGATTTGATCAAGGAGGCCAACTGATTTTTCTTCAATTGATGCACGCCTTTTACAGTTAAGACATTTCTTGCTTTTAGATTCTGAATGGCCTTCTCCACATTCTTCCAAGAGGTATTCTGGGTAAGGATCGCTCCCACCATCACCTCAAAGGGCGTCTCTCCCGGCCACCAGTGTCGAGGACCATAGCTCTCAAACAGCCTGCGGTAAATTTTTGTCAGAAGGGCTTCCATCACTTATTTCAGATTTCAAATTTCAGATTTCAGATTGAAATTTATAAATTTTACATCTGCAATCTACAATGTGCAATCTGCAATGTTATTATTTCAACCTCTTCTGGAATCTTAGGGAACTGAAAAGGATTGCGATCCCACCTAAAATGGCCAAGGCGCCGAGCTGAGGCCAAAGGATCTCCAGTCCAATTCCTTTTAGAAAAACGCCGCGGATGATGATGATAAAGTATCGGAGTGGGTTGATATAGGTAATGTATTGGAGCCATTCGGGGATATTCTCCAGGGGAAAGGCAAACCCAGAGAGAATGAAAGCGGGGTTCATGAAAAAGAAAGTAGAGATCTGGGCCTGTTGTTGTGTCGATGAGACCGTTGAGATAAAGAGACCGATCCCCACCGCACTCATGAGAAAGAGGACATTCCCTAGAAGAAGAATGAGAGGATTTCCCCTAAAAGGGATTTCAAACCAAAACACCCCAATGAGAGCAATCATGATGACATCTAAAAGTCCGATCAATGCAAAGGGGAGCGTTTTCCCAAGCATCAACTCCCAAGATCGAATCGGCGTGACCATGATCTGTTCGAGGGTTCCAATCTCCCTCTCCCTCACAATGGCCTGGGCCGTTAAAATGATAGGGATGAGAAACGCAATGGAGGCAATGACTCCTGGAACATAAAAGAATCGGCTTTCAAGATTGGCGTTGAACCAGATCCGATTCTGCAATTCTACTCCCGCTTCTTCAAAATCGACCATTCCTGCTTGATTCAGTTTTCTTATAATAAGGGCTGTTGAATAGTCTGAAAGGATCTGCCCCACGTAACCCAGGGCGATAAGAGCGGTATTCGATTCTGTTCCATCGACGACGATCTGAATCGTACCTGTGCTTCCTTTTTTCACCTTTCTGGAAAAACCGCTGGGAATCTCGATGCTCAAGACAACATCCCCTTGTATGATGAGATCTTCAATCTCCTTCCGGGTCTGGGGGTAGGCATCTACCCTAAAATATTTTGAACTTCGGAATCGATCCATGACTTCCCTCGACTCAACCGTCTGATCGAGATCTCGGAGAGCCGTTCGAATATTCTTCACGTCCAGGTTCGCCGCATATCCAAAGACAATCAGCTGGAAGATCGGAGGAAAGACAAGGGTCACCCTCATCCTCTTATCTCGCAGGACTTGAATCAATTCTTTAACGAAAAGATATCGAACCCGTTTAAACATTTCACATCCTACCCCAATCCCCCCTTTAGAAAAGGGGGGATTGGGGGGATTTGACTTTATCTCAACTCCTTTTTGAAACTCTTTGTTGCTATCCATACCCCCGCGATCATCATCCCGACCAGGATAAGAGTTTCGGCCCAGAGAAAGGAGAAATCTACTCCCTTCAGAAAGATCTCTTTGAGAATGGTCACATAATACCGGGGCGCAATCCCATACGTAATGATCTGAAGCCACAGGGGCATGTTGGCAATAACAAAGGTGAACCCCGAAAGAAGAAAGGTGGGGAGGAATCCGATGATCATGGCCATTTGATTCGCTAGAATTTGAGTTCTGGCTACGGTGGAGATGGTCAACCCGAGAGCCAGAGCAACAAGGATATAGACGGATGAGAGAGTAAAGAGGAGAACAATGCTTCCCCTCAGTGGAACCTGAAAAACCCATTTTCCCATCAAGACAGCCAGGGTGAGGTCTAACAGGCCCAAGAAAAAGTAGGGAAATAACTTTCCAATCATCAACTCACTTTTCTTCACTGGAGTGGAGATGAGAAGTTCCATGGTTCCCCTCTCCCATTCTCGAACAATCACCTGACCGGTGAGAAGTACGCCAATAATCGACATGATCACCGCGACCAGCCCCGGAATAAAATAATTCTTTGATTCCAGTTCTTCGTTGAACCAGACTCTTGTCCGACCCTCGACCGGGGGGTTAAGCTCTTCCCGCCCCATCCGTTCTACTTTCAAGAAGGTTTTCTCCTGATTATATTGCCGGGCAATGGCCTGAACATAAGCAAGGATGATATTGGCGGTGTTCGAGTCAGTGCCGTCCAGTAAAATTTGAACAGTTGCCTTTCCTCCAGCTTTAATCTTTTCCGAGAAATCCCACGGAAGAACTAACCCCATCTTCACCGTTCCTTCGTCAATCGCTCTCTCCATTTCCTTCTCATCTTTGACAGAAAGGCGAGGTAAAAAATAGGGTGAGCCCGTGAATCGATGGGTGAATGAGAGGCTCTCCTGGGTTTCGTCGTGGTCCAAAACGGCCATGGGTACTTTCTTCACATCCAGGCTGACCGCATAGCCAAAGAGGAGCATCAGGATGGCCGGCATTAGGATCACCAAGGCCAGACTCCTCGGGTCCCGGTAGATATGGACAAATTCTTTCTTCGCAATGGCCCAGATACGAGGCAAGCTCATTTTTCCTCTTCTCTCTCAATCAAGGTGACAAAGACATCCTCCAAAGAAGGTCTGATCCATTCCATTCTTTTCAGAAGAACGCCATTCTTTTGAAATAAAGGAGGTATTTCTTTTTCAACCTCCGATCCTTCCTTACCGATGACATGAAGGCCCTCTCCAAATACGGCGGCCTCCGACACCCAGTGTTCCTTCTTTAAAAGATCGAGCGCTGGAATCAGGGGATCACATTCCACCTCCATCACGCCCTGAGCAAGGGTCTCCAATTTCAACTCTGTCGGTGTCCCCAGGGCAATGATCTTTCCACGATAGATCAAGGCCAACCGATCGCAGTATTCGGCTTCGTCCATATAATGAGTGGTGACAAAGGTCGTTACGCCTCTCTCTCCCATTTGCTGGATCAAACTCCAGAAATTTCTTCGAGAAACAGGGTCGACTCCAGAGGTAGGCTCATCGAGAAAGAGAATGGAAGGTTTATGGAGGATGGCACAGGCGAGGGCAAGACGTTGCTTCCATCCGACAGCCAGGGTGCGGGTCATTCGATCCCGGAGCTCTTTAAGCCCAATCATCTCAAACGCCTCTTCCTCCCTCTCTTCCTGCACAGACCCGGAAAGGCCATAAATCCCTCCGAAAAAATGAAGGTTCTCCATCACCGTCAGATCGTCATAAAGGGAAAATTTCTGAGACACATAACCGATCACCTGCTTGATCCTTTCCGGTTCTTCCATGATGTCAAACCCCGCCACCCTTCCCTTCCCAGAGGTGGGGATGAGCAGACCACAAAGCATTCGGATCGTGGTGGACTTCCCTGCTCCATTGGGTCCGAGAAATCCGAAGACCTCTCCTCTCTTCACCTGAAAATGAATATGGTCCACGGCAACGAAAGAGCCGAAGGCCTTCACGAGGTCTTCTACTTCAACGGCAACATCATCCATAAAACCCTCATCTCAAATTGCAAAATTAGCATTGCAAAGTTAACATTCTTTAAATTTTGATTTTCATGATGCGATTTGCACTGCTAAATTTACACTGCTAAATTTGCATTGTTTCTTTTCTCTTCTCTCTTACAAACGAAACAAACGCGTCTTCAAGTGAAGGCCTGACGGTCATCAATCCCAGTATTTGTATGTCCTCGTTCTTCATTGCTTCTCGAATAACCTTCTCACCTTCCTCTGGGTCGTCAACCAGGACATGAATTTTGTCCCCTGTTAAGACCAAGCCCCTGATCGATTCAATCCCTTCCAATCTCTTGAGACTCCTTTGATTATTTTCAGTCCGTAGATCTAAAATGGTTCCTCTCATCTGAGCCTTGACGGCCGAAGGTGTATCCGCGATGAGAAGCTCACCCTCATAGATCATACTCATACGGTTGCATCGCTCTGCCTCATCAAGATAGGAGGTCGAGAAGAGGATGGTCACTCCTTCTTTTAATAAATCGTAAAGGATCATCCAGAAATCCCTGCGGGAGAGCGGGTCAACGCCTGTGGTCGGTTCATCCAAAAGGAGGATCTGGGGAGTATGGATTAAGGCACAGATGAGCCCCAACTTCTGTTTCATTCCACCTGAAAGATCTTGGGCCTTTCGGTCTCCAAAGGGTTCAAGATTAGCAAATTGAAGAAGTCTTTCGACCCGCTCTTTTTTACCCTTCTTTGATACTCGGTAGAGATCGGCGTAAAAATCGATATTTTCGAGGACGGTTAGATCTCCGTAGAGACCGAACCGCTGGGGCAGATAACCTACCTTCTCCTTCAAGGGTTCTGCCTCCCTTCGGATATCGCATCCTGCCACCCTGCCCTCCCCTTCATCTGGAGGGAGAATTCCACATAGCATCCGAAGGGTTGTCGTTTTACCGGAGGCATCGGGCCCGACAAGCCCGAAGATCTCTCCGGTCTTCACCTCCAGACTCAGGTTCTTAACAGCGGTCAGCGGTCCAAATCTCTTGGTCAGGTCTTTCGTTTGAATGGAGTACATTTAAGGTTTATGGGGTGTGGATGTGTTTAGCAGAATTCGCCCATCGGCTGGCATCCCAGGCTTCAATTCTTTATCAGGGTTTGGAATGTCGATTTTGATGCGGTAAACCAATGTGACCCTCTCTTTCTCCGTCTGAATCTGTTTGGGCGTGAATTCGGACTGGGAGGAAATGAAGGAGATCTTACCCTTGTATACCTTCTGAGGGTCGAGGTCTGTGGTCACTGAGACCTCCTGTCCCCACTTCACCCGACCGAGGTCGGGCTCGGGGATATAGGCCTTGAGCCAAACATTTTCGATATCGGCGAGCGTGAGGATGGAGGTACCCGGATTGACCACTTCACCGATCTCGCCCGACTTGACCTGAACCACTCCGGAGAGGGGGGAATAAAGTCTGGTGTAACTGAGCTGGGTTTCTATGAGTCGCAGAGAAGCTTTGGCCTGCTCCACCTGGGCTCTTCCGTCTTCAATATCCTCTTTTCGCGGCCCCTCCTTCACGAGCTGATAGCTCTCTCTGGCTCTTTGCAAGGCGGCCTTTGCAACTTTAAACCCGGCCTCTGCATTGTCATGGGTCTCCTTTGGAACGACTCCTCTTTCAAAGAGCGTCTTCATTCGTCCATAATGGGCTCTTTTATACTCCAGATCGAACTGGGCTTGTTGGAGAATTGCCTCTGCCTCCCTGATCTCCTCCGGCCTTGACCCAGCCAACAATTTATCCAAACGAGCCTGAGCCGACTTCAAGGTGGCCTTTGCTAAGGCGAGGCGCTGGCGGAAGTCTTCGTCATCCAATTTAGCAAGGATCTTTCCTCGCTCTACCCAATCTCCCTCCTGAACAAAAAGGCTCACAATCCTTCCTGAGACCTTGAATCCCACATCCACTTCTGTTGCTTCAATATTCCCGGACACCTTGAGATAGGGATTGGCTTTCTCTTCTTCACGTGTAAACCAATAAAAGGCAAAGCCAGCAAGGCCAGCGATGATCAGAATTCCAAAAAGATACCGTTTCATTACGATCTTTTTCCTGAAACTTAGCAAACTCATTATAGATTCTATTTCTGACAGTGTCAAAATCTTTTGAGCTCTTCTCCTCCCTTCGGCAGGCACGGCCACCGCTCAACGTTGGGGGGCACGTTTGGGACGGTTTGAACATCTGAACACCCTTGAAATTTCTATTAGTTACGAGTAAGATGGGGGTAAGATGCTAAGATTTAATGATGTCTTAGAAAGGTTGACCTCCTATAATCCTCATGCAGACATCGAGCTTTTAAAGAAGGCCTATGTCTTTTCTGCTAAAGTTCATCTAGGTCAACTCCGTCTTTCCGGAGAACCTTACCTCACCCACCCTCTGGAGGTCGCCGGAATTCTAACCCAACTTAGGCTCGATGTGGCCAGCGTGGCCACTGGGCTTCTCCATGATACGGTGGAGGATACCTTCACCACCCTCAAAGAGGTCCGGGAGAATTTCGGAGAAGAGGTCGCCCAATTGGTGGACGGCCTGACCAAGATCAGTCAGATTTCCCTTCGGTCCACGGAAGAGGGCCAGGCGGAGAATTATCGTAAGATGATCCTGGCCATGGTGAAGGATATCAGGGTCATTCTCATCAAATTGGCTGATCGCCTTCATAATATGCGAACCCTCGACTACCACTCTTCTGAAAAACAGGTTGAAATCGCTCAGGAAACGCTCGATATTTACGTTCCTCTGGCCCACCGGCTGGGAATTGACTGGATGAAATCGGAGTTGGAGGACCTGGCGTTTAAATACCTTCATCCGGATCTCTACGAGGACATTCAGCGCAAGATTGCCAAAAAACAGAAGGAAAGGACACGGTACATCGATGAAGTCAACCGGATCTTAATGAAGAAACTCTATGAAAATCATATTGAAGGGGAAGTCACGGGCCGCATTAAACAGACCTATAGCATCTATCTGAAAATGACGGATCAGAACATCGATTTTGATCAGGTCTATGACATCACTGCCTTCCGGGTCATTGTGAATACAGTAAAGGAGTGCTACGACGTCCTAGGGATCATCCATTCCCTCTGGAAACCCATCCCTGGGAAATTCAAGGATTACATCGGCCTTCCCAAAGACAATATGTATCAATCTCTCCACACCTCGGTCATCGGGCTTTATGGGGAGCGGATTGAGATTCAAATCCGAACTCAGGAAATGCACACGATTGCCGAAGGGGGGATCGCCGCTCATTGGAAATATAAAGAGGGGAGACTCATCGAAGAGGCGGATGATAAACGTTTTACCTGGCTGCGACAGCTCCTAGAATGGCAACGGGACTTAAAGGACAGTGCAGAATTTCTCGAGACGGTCAAGGTGGACCTCTTCCCCAACGAGGTCTATGTCTTCACTCCCAAAGGAGAGGTAAAACAGTTTCCCCGTGGGTCCACCCCCGTTGATTTTGCTTACGCCATTCACTCAGATGTGGGAACCCATTGTATCGGTGCAAGGGTGAACAGCAAGATCGTTCCCCTAAGATATGAATTTCGGAGTGGAGATACCGTGGAGATCACAACCTCCCCGAGTCAGAAGCCCAGCAAAGATTGGCTCAAGTTTGTCAAGACCTCACGGGCCAAAGCCAAAATCCGGCAATGGTTTAAGACAGAAGAAAGAGAAAAATCGATTAACCTCGGGAAAGAGCTTTTGGAAAAGGAACTTCGGAAATACGATCTCCAGCAGGCAAAATTGATTAAATCGGGCGAATTGGCCAAAGTAGCCAATGAATTCAGTTTCCAGGACGTGGACGATCTCATTGCGTCGGTGGGATACGGCAAGGTGACCGCCAATCAGATCCTCGGGAAGATCCTCCCGCCAGAGAGGATGGAACAGAAGGAAGAGCAGGAAGAGGGGCGGTTAAAACGGTTGATTCAGAAGGTCACCCGCGGCGGGCCCAAAGATGCCCTCCTCATCAAAGGCGTGGACAACGTGGTTGTGAGATATGCAGGATGTTGTAACCCGCTTCCCGGAGATAAAGTCGTGGGATTTATTACGCGAGGGCGAGGGGTGACGATTCATACCTCCGACTGCAAAAATATTATGGACAATGATCCTAATCGGAAGGTGGATGTGGAATGGGATTCCGCAAAGGAATATAATTACCCTGTACGGATTCGGATTTACTCGGAAGATAAAAAAGGAATGCTTGCCGACATCAGCAATTCCATCACCTCCAATAAGGCCAACATCACCAATGCCCGGGTTGAGACCACCGACGAGAAGAAATCGATCGGCACCTTCGAAGTGGAGATCCGCGACTTAAACCACCTTAAGAAACTGATCAAGGGGCTCGAAAAGATCAAGGGAGTCTATCGAGTGGAGAGGATGAGAATCTAAGTCAATTCAGATTGCAAATTGAAAATTGCAAATTTCAAATTTTAAACTTGAACTTCTTGATCCTTCAGTCTGCAATCTGAAATGGGGGGATTAGGCTGCCTTGGTGACCGAACCGGAACGAAGGCATCGGGAACAGACCTTCATCCGAACTGTCCTTCCCTCTTTTGTCGCCTTCACCTTATGGAGGTTGGGATACCAAACCTTTCGGGTCTTATTATTGGCATGACTCACATTGTGGCCAAAGACCGGTCCTTTTCCGCAGACATCACATACTTTTGCCATCGCTGAACCTCAACGGAATTTCTGAAAAGTTAACACACTTAGAGCAGAATTTCAAGTGATCCGTCACCCCTGGTTTGATCCCCTTCCGCAATGAAGCAAACAGCAGCATCTAGGCTCTACCTCTAAAAAAGTGCAGTCATTCGGGAGGTGAATGAATTCGTGTCGTCCAAGACAGAACAGAGGCATTTTCCCGGAATGAACGACCGGAATAATTTAGACCAATGATTTGTTAAAATTCTGACCAATTGACACGCAATTGTTGCAGACCTAAAACAATTTATGCTTGGGGTGACAATTTACGCTATGGTCCTAAAAATTTTATTAAGTTCTCTCGGAAAAACTCTTTTGGGCAACGAAGATATTTGTTTTAGATTTCAATAATTTACAAGCCTTAGAAATTTGGCAAAGAAGTTGCTATTACCATAGACAGGTTGGGCCAATCGGGGTTTTACAAAACCCTGGTTTACCGGAGGGAAAATTTGATGAACTTTGAGCAGTTTACAGAGGCGATGTCAAAGACAATCTTCCTATCACCCAGCGAAGAAGAGCAAAAGGATCCAAATAAGATTTTCGAAATGGTTGAAGAAGATTTAGAGGAAGGAGAATACTAGCATCCTCATTCATAGAGGACAATTCTGAAGATCAACCACCGGCAAGAAATCTCATCACTTAAATTTCTCCAGAAGTTGCTTTCCCACCAACCGTCCGCAAAGGACCTCCCCTTCCAGTCCAAGATAAGGGTACTTTTCTTTCCCAACGAAGTACAGGTTTCTTGATAATCGAGCCGGAACAACTCCATCTCCCCATCTAAAACCACGATTCGCCTGATAAATAAAATGGGGATAGGACCAGCTCAAGAGTTGTTCTCTGGCCCAACTCCAATCCATGAATTCAATCGAGGGCTCAATAAAGGGCAAGAGCTGATGAAGGTGCCCCATCACACCTTTCAGATGCTCATCAAGGGAACTGGGATTCCATTTTTCCACGGGGACCAGGCTTTCAACGGTTAGAGCCCGTTTCCCCTCCGGCGCCCATTCCTTATCGCCCTTGAGGCTGAGATGGAGAAAGAGGAGATTCCCTCCTCCATAGGGTTTTTCAAGATCCAAGAGTGAAACCAGGAGATCCCTCATCCCCACCGGGACGGCTTTGTCCTCAATCCCCAAAAAAAGAGGAACCATAGCGTATCGAGGCTGAATTTTTTCCCTCCATCTCAATAGCTTCCTTTCCTTCCTTCCCATAAGATAGGAAAGCTGATGGAGAGGAGAGTTAAGGACAAGAAATCTGGCTCGGAGAATTCTCGTCTCTCCTGCCAAAGAGAGCGTGAATTTCCTCCACCCTCCTCCTTCTATTTTCTCCACGCCTTCGATTTCTTCAATCTCCCCTCCTGACTGGGTAAATCTTTCAAGAATCTTCTTTTCCATTCTTTCTAATTCTGCCTGATCGATCCACTCCTCCCCTTCGTCCTTTAGCAGAAGATAGGAAGCCAGGTAAAGAGGGAATTGATCCGAGGTGAGATTCCCCCATGCGATCAACTGAAGCTGGACAAATTTTCTAAACTCTTTTGAAAATGGGGAAAGCTTTTCGATCACTCTTCCCCTGGGAAGGGATTTGAATGGAAATCCCCTTTGAATCCAAGGAACATAGCGAATGGGAAAAACCGACCAGGTATCTCTCTCAGAATTTGCCCTCTTCAAAAGGGGGCGAATTTCTTCCATTTCCTCATAAAACTGTTCGATTCGTCCTGTTTCCTTTGGAAACTCCCTTTTCCACTCCCCCCGCACGAGGGAGCGCTGGGAGAAGAGGTCCACCCTGCCCTTAGGAAGAATCACTTGAAACGCAACCTCCTGCTTTGGTATTCCAAACTTCCTATCCAGTTTCCTGCCTCCCTCTCGGTCACCAGACAGGGATGGAAGCTTCAATATCTCAGAGATCTTCTGCGACAGGGAGTGTTTTAAACGTTTTTCTGAAAAATTCGAAAAGGGGACAAACCGATATCCCTCTCTCTCAAAAAACGGCTGATATCGCTTTTCTTTTAAGAGCAAGACCTTGCGGTTTCCTCTGGATAATAAGGCTGCTGCGATCAACCCCCCCAGTCCAGAACCCAAGATGACCACGTCATGCTCTTCGGCTTCTTGTTTCTTCGACACCCTGTTAATCATCATTTCCTTGAAGCTGATCTACAACCACTGGCCTTTCGTTCTGTTCGAATCTTAATGATTAGCATGGAACAGATAAAATGAGAATAATAAAAACCGCTGTTTATACAAATTCAATAGCTTTTTGCTCTCGTTCAGCTTTCTCCATCTCGCCGATCACAAAGGCCTTCTGGCCCAAAGAGTGAAGCCGGCTTAAGATCTCCTCGGCCTCTTTCGTTCGAACGATAAGAATCATTCCAATCCCGTTGTTGAACGTTCTTAACATCTCCTCCTCGGGGATATTTCCCTTCTCCTGAAGAAAGGAAAAGATGGGAGGAACCTCCCAGGCTCCTTTATGGACCACTGCTTTATACCCTTTGGGAATGATTCTTGGAAGATTGTCCGTGATCCCTCCTCCAGTGATGTGAGCAATGCCTCCGACATTAAAATCCCTAATGAGATTAAGAACCACTTTGACATAGATCTTCGTCGGTCGCAGAAGTTCCTCCCCTAAAGCCGCTCCGACTTCCTCAACCCTTCTTTGAAGATCCATTTTGTGATAATCGAGGAGGACCTTTCTCACCAAAGAATATCCATTGCTGTGAAGTCCATTCGAAGCCAACCCGATCAATTTATCCCCCACGGTCACTTTCGATCCATCGATCAATTGAGAATCCTCCACGATCCCCACGGCAAACCCAGCCAGATCATATTCCCCCTTTTTATAAAAGCCTGGCATCTCGGCTGTTTCCCCCCCGATCAGTGAGCATTCCGCTTCCATACAGCCCTTCACAATTCCGCTCATGACGTGTTTAGCCGTTTCGAGATCCAGTCTGGAAGTGGCCAGATAATCGAGGAAAAAGAGCGGCTTCGCTCCGACGACCACCAAGTCATTGACGCACATTGCTACCAGATCAATCCCTACCGTATCGTGTCGTTTCATCAGGAAGGCAATTTTCAATTTCGTCCCCACGCCGTCTGTCGCGGAGACCAAAATCGGTCTTTTGTAGCGTTCCAGATTAAGGGAGACGCACCCTGCAAAACTCCCAATCTTCGTCAACACCTCTGGCCGAAAGGTTGACTCCACCATTGCCTTGATGGCCTGAACGAAGGCGTTTCCCTTATCAATATCCACTCCTGCCTCTTTGTATGAGATCTTTCTCCCTCTCCCCATCTTTCATCAGTCCTTTTGGTACGAGCGCAGCAGGAATCCCGCTTTATCGTCCGCAAATTGGTTTTTAGATTAAATGATGAACCCCAAAATGTCAACGTTTGACTTTCTCGGTCAAAGTGTTTAGGTTTGTCCGTAGGATGCAGTAGGAAGTATCTCTCTCTTCTTGGCAGAATGGGCATCGTATTGACAAAAAGCCATTTTTTGCTTGCAGATTTGGGTAGAGTTTGTTAACTTTAAGGAGTTTTGGAAAAAAAACCAAAAAACAGCCGTCCGAACTTACAAAATGGACGGGGGGATCTCGTCGCTGAAAATGAGAATAGAAGAATTCGATTATACTCTTCCGCCGTCTCTGATTGCCCAATATCCCTCTCCCCAGAGGGGAGAAACACGCCTCATGGTCGTGAATCGAAACCACGGCACGATTGAGCATCGACAATTTTCTAATATTTTGGATTACTTCCATTCAGAAGATCTCCTTGTTTTAAACAATACCCGTGTCCTTCCTGCGCGGTTGATCGGAAAAAAAGAGACTGGTGGGAGGTGCGAGATTCTTTTCCTCCCTTCCTGGAACGGAAATCAGGGGGAATGGAAGGTCTTGGTAAAGGGGTCCGGTAAGATAAAAGGGAGAACCCGAATCCGATTTGAGGATGGGATCGATGGCGAACTCGAGATGGGAAAAGATGGAACAGGAAAGATTGACTTCTCCAGTCAAACTGAAATTATGGGTATTCTTCAGAAGATAGGCCACATCCCCCTTCCTCCTTACATTAAACGAGAGGATGCGTCTTTGGATAGAGACCGTTACCAGACCGTTTACGCAGAGCGAGATGGGTCGATTGCTGCCCCCACAGCCGGTCTTCATTTCACCGATTCCCTTTTCCAATCCCTCAGAGATCGGGGAGTAAGCATCACAAAGATCACCCTTCACATAGGGATTGGGACCTTTGCTCCAGTAAAGGTCAGGGAGGTTGAAAATCATTCCATGGCAGCAGAATGGGTGGAGATATCCGAAGAAACGGCCAGGGAGATTAAAGAGACAAAGAAGAGAGGAGGAAAGGTCATCGCCGCAGGAACGACAACGACACGGGCTCTTGAATCCTTTTCAGATGGGACGGGTGGAGTCAAATCGGGGAAGGGAATGACTTCCTTATTCATTCATCCCCCTTATCGGTTTCATGTCATTGATGGGTTGGTGACGAACTTTCATCTCCCACAATCAACATTGATCATGCTGATCGCTGCCTTCGCAGGAAGAGAGTTTGTCATGAAGGCGTACAAAGAAGCCATTGAAAGAAAATATCGTTTCTACAGTTATGGCGATGCCATGCTGATTCTGTAGGAGAAAACTCTAAATCCGAAGCACGAAATTCGAAATACGAGACGAGGATGTCAAACCCTAAATTCGAAACCCTAAACTCTAAACAAGCTCAAATGTCCAAAACGCAAAACTCAAAACCGATCGCAGAGAAATCAAATTTACATTTTGAGTTTTATAATTTGGATTTGCCTAGGATTTAGAGTTTAGTGTTTAGAGTTTAATGAACCTCGGATTTCGATATTCGAATTTCGAATTTCATTCTTTAAAAGCTATGGCTTTCAAGTTTGAACTGATCAAAAAAGATCCTTTTTCGAAAGCTCGGCTGGGGAAGATCGAGACGAACCACGGATCTTTTTCCACTCCTGCTTTCCTGCCCGTAGGGACTCAGGGGACGATTAAGTCTCTTACCCCTGAAGAATTGGTAGACATTGGAGTGGAAGCGATCCTGGGCAATACTTACCATCTCTACCTCAGGCCAGGTCATGAGACCATCGGGAGACTAGGTGGTCTCCATCGATTCACGCATTGGGAGAAAAGTATTCTGACAGATAGCGGAGGGTACCAAGTATATAGCCTTGGCGGTCTTCGAAAGATTTCAGAAGAGGGGGTAACGTTTCAGTCACACCTGGATGGTTCTCTCCATCTTCTCACACCCGAAAAGGTTATCGAGGTCCAGAGGACCCTCGGTTCAGATATTGCCATGGTGTTAGATGAGTGTGTCCCCTACCCTTCCCCTTATGAGTACGTAAGGGCGTCAGCCTTACTGACAACGCGTTGGGCAAAGCGGTGTCTGCAGATGAGGCAGGAGGAAGATCCTGCACTTTTCGCTATCGTCCAGGGAGGTATGTATCGTGACCTGAGAGAGGAGAGTGTTCAGTCTCTGGTCGAATTAAATTTCCAAGGGTATGCGATTGGTGGTCTCAGTGTGGGAGAGCCCAAATCAATGATGCTCGATGTGCTGAAGTGGACGACCCCCTCTCTTCCGGAGAATGCTCCACGCTATCTGATGGGAGTGGGAACCCCCGAGGACATTCTCGATGCCGTGAGGCTGGGGATGGACCTCTTCGATTGTGTCCTTCCGACGAGGAATGCGCGGAATGGGACCCTCTTCACCGATTCAGGGAAACTATCCATTAAACAGGCCCAATATACAGAAGATGGAGGGCCTATCGATGAAAGCTGTCAGTGTTACACGTGTCGCCATTATTCAAGGGCTTATCTTCGTCACCTCTATCTCGCAAATGAAATTCTCTCGTCGAGATTGAATACGATCCATAACCTTTTTTATTATATGAATCTTATGAAAAGAATCCAGGGGGCAATCCAAGAAAATCGACTCCACCATTTTTATGAAGCTCTCGCTCCCTGTTCACAAGATCCAGACATGGAATACTCTACCCACCCTCTCTCTAACTGAGGATGGGTGAAAAATAGAAAGGAGGCATCTATGGGAACAGAACTGGCTTATGCCATGGGAACACAGCCAGGAGGAGGCGGTGGGGGAGGATACTTGAGTTTCCTCCCTATTATCCTAATCTTTGTTGTCTTTTACTTCCTGCTCATTCGGCCTCAACAGAAGCGTGCGAAAGATCACCGCACTCTTCTCGAGAACCTCAAGACGGGGGAGTACGTCCTCACCAGCGGAGGGATCTATGGCCGAATTACTGGCATCAAAGATAACCTCGTCACCCTAGAAATTTCTGATAAAGTGAGGGTGAAGGTCAACCGAGGAAATATTGCAGGGGTCGTGAGAAGCGATGTGATGAAACCCGACTAAGAGAAAAGCACCAAATTCCAAGCACCAATAACCAAATAATGACCAATTTCCCAATATCCAAAATTCAAAAATAAAATCACTTCATATGTTTCTTGTTAATTGGAGATTGGTCATTGGAGCTTATTTGTGATTTGGAATTTGGTTATTGGAATTTCGATTTTGCTCCTTGCTCTAAACCATGTTTTAGGGCTATAATCCACGAGGAGGTGACACATGAGGAAGTATGAGACTATTTTCATTTTAGATCCCGACCTAGAGGAAGAGCAAGCCCAATCCACCATTGAAAAAGTCAAGGGCATCATCTCCCAAACCAATGGAGAAATCCTTAAAGTCGAAGATTGGGGAAAGCGAAAACTCGCCTATTATGTCAAAAAGAAAGCGAAAGGCCACTATATCCTGATTCACTTTTCAGGAACCCCCGCCTTGCTCTCCGAGTTGGAGAGGAATTTCCGAGTCATGGATGCCGTGATTAAATTCCAATCAGTACGGTTGGACGAGCGGAAAGCTACAACCACAGAGACCGAGGGTCCAGTTTCGGAAGAATCGTCTGAAGGGGAATCGGAGGAATAGATTAGGAGATGATATCCTTCAACCGTGTGATCTTGACAGGTAAGGTAGCGACCGCGCCCCGGTATTCCTACCGCCCGGATGGATCCCCTGTGATCCAGTTCCCTTTGGAATTGGATGAAACAAAAGATTTGTCAACGAGGGAACGGTCTCATCGCGGCAACAGACCTGCATCGAACCGCAAGGGGTTGTGGACACCGCCCAAGCACACTGGTTCAGGAAACCTGATCCATGTGGTGGCCATAGGGGAATTAGCGGAATTCAGATTGGACCTGGAGAGTGGCCAACACCTTTTGGTCATCGGCAGACTCAATCAGCGGAGCTGGAGAACCCCGGAGGGGAAAAGTCGGACTCGAACCGAAGTGATTGCTACGGACCTCCGAACGATTGAGGCATCAGAAACAGACGCCTGTTCATTCACAGGCGAGATGGATCAATAAAGAGAGGAGAAGAAGATGAGGAAGCCGACTGAAAGGCCATCCACCGAAAGAAAGAGGAAACCTTTCATAAGGAGAAAGGTCTGTCGATTCTGTACGGACAAGAAGTTGGATATCGACTATAAGAATGCCAGGATTCTTCGTTACTTTATTACAGAGAGAGGGAAGATCGTCCCTAGAAGAATCTCTGGAAATTGTGCGAAGCATCAAAGAGAAGTAACCACCGCCATTAAAAGGGCACGTAACATTGCTATTCTGCCGTTTACCACAGCGACGCACTAAACGATTTCAAGTGTGGGAAGTATTCATCTGGCTCAGAGATAATACTTTTCTTTGCTAGTTAAGGGGCTCACAGTATCTCGAAATCCGAAGCACTAAATCCGAAAAAGGCTTAAGGGTTGTCAGAAGATCAGGCTGTCAGGTAGTGGGTATCAGGCTATGAGAAAGGATCATTGCAAAATGATCAATTAGCAATGGTCAGTTGCCAATTTAACATATTGCTAATTTTACATTGTTAATTATGCAATTTGCATTGGTTTTTTCCTGATATCCTGGGTCTCTGATATCCTGCTGCCTGGTTTCCTGGTGCCCCGATTTCCGATGGAGATGCGTTTTGGATTTCGAAATTCGGATTTAGAATTTCCCCCGACCCAGTCGGGGCAGGGAGGTGTTTCATGCAGGTTATCTTGACAGAGGATATCCCTTCTTTGGGAAAGGCCGGGGATCAGGTGAAGGTTTCCGATGGTTATGGAAGGAATTACCTCATTCCCAAGAAGAAAGCCGTTCTTGCTACCGAAAAAAGCCTCAAAGCCATCGCACACCAAAAAAGGCTGGTTCAACAAAAGGTGGGAAAGGTGAAGAAGGATTCGGAGAGACTCGCTGAGGAGATTGAATCCCTCTCCTGCACCTTTGCGAAATCGGTTGGAGAAAGCGGAAAGCTTTTCGGCTCTGTGACTTCCATGGAGATCGAAGCCTATTTAAAAGAAAATGGGATCGAAGTGGACCGGAAGAAAATTCTTCTCGAAGAGCCCATCAAGAGTTTAGGGATGTATCATGTTCCTATCAAACTCCACCCCGAAGTGACCGCACAACTCAAGGTCTGGGTGGTACAGGAGTGAGGAACGCATCGATGGGCTCCCACCAGCTAAGAAAGCGTCGCCGCCATAAATGGCTGGATTTCCTAACGGGGTAAATCGGAATGGATGAGTTGGATGGTGCCACTCACAAACTTCCTCCTCAGAATATCGAGGCGGAGCAATCCGTTTTGGGAGGAATCCTCATTGAAAATGATGCTATTAATAAAGTGATGGAGATTCTCTCCCCGGAAGACTTTTATCGTGAATCCCATCGCAAGACCTATCACGCCCTCATCAATCTTTCCGCACGCGATGAGCCTGCGGATCTCGTGACCCTGACGAACGAACTCCGGAAAGTCGATCAGCTCGATGCTGTCGGAGGCGCTTCCTACCTTGCCTCCCTCATCGATTCGGTCCCCACGGCTGCTAATATCGAATACTATGCCAGGATCGTAAAAGAAAAGTCCATCCTCCGACAACTGATTCAAACCTCCACCGAAATCATCACCCAGAGTTACCAAGATCGAGCGGATGTGGAATCCTTTCTTGATGATGCGGAGCGCTCAATCTTCCAGATTTCTGAAAACCGGGTGAGGCCCTCTTTCTATCCCATCCGGGATATCGTCAAGCAGAGTTTTAAGACCATTGAACGACTTTACGAGAAAAAAGAACTCGTGACCGGCGTCCCCTCCGGATTCAAAGAACTGGATCGGATGACTGCAGGCTTCCAGGCTTCCGATCTGATCATCATCGCTGGAAGGCCGAGCATGGGCAAAACTGCTTTCTGTTTGAATGTCATCCAGTATGCTGCGATCGAAAAGAGGATTCCGGTAGCTATTTTCTCTCTAGAAATGGCCAAGGAACAGTTGGTCATTCGGATGCTTTGCTCCGAAGCCCGCGTGGAGGGTACGAGACTTCGGACAGGTTTCTTAAGTGAAAGCGACTGGCCCAGGCTCACCCTCGCTGCGGGAAATCTCTCGGATGCCCCCATCTACGTTGACGATACCGCTGCGCTCTCGGTCCTTGAATTAAGAGCTAAAGCCCGTCGTTTAAAAGCCGATCAGGGCTTGGGCATGGTCATCATTGACTACCTGCAGCTGATGAAAGGGAGGACCCGGGTTGAAAGCCGTCAGCAGGAGATTTCAGAAATCTCCCGTTCCTTAAAGGCAGTGGCCAAGGAACTCAGCATTCCCGTGATCGCGGTTTCTCAGCTTAGCCGGAGGACTGAGGAACGTACTGGGATGAGGCCCCAGCTCTCAGACCTCCGGGAATCAGGAGCGATTGAGCAGGATGCAGACTTGATCCTTTTTCTCTATCGTGATGAAGTTTATAATCGGTCTGATGATAATCCCAACCGGGGCAAAGCGGAGGTCATCATAGGGAAACAGCGAAATGGTCCTACCGGGAAGATCGAACTGGCCTTCTTGGATAGATTCACAACTTTTAAAGACCTCTACAAAGGAGAAGTTGAGGGATGACCATCCCTCCGATTGCGGAATGCAGAATGCGGAATGCGGAATGAATTCCGAAATCCGAAATCCGCAATCCTCAATCAGAGTATATGAACCTACCCAATACGCTGACCCTGATAAGAATTCTCTTGATTCCGGTTTTTGTCATCCTGATTATCGATAAATCCTTCTGGTGGGCCCTCATCGTCTTCGCCCTTGCAGGAATTACTGATGGAATCGACGGCCTCATTGCACGGATTACCCGCCAACGAACGGAAATGGGGGCTTATCTCGATCCTATCGCTGATAAACTGCTCCTCTCTGCTGGATTCATCACGCTCGCCATTATCGAAATGATTCCCGGTTGGCTAGCTGTCATCGTTATCACACGGGATATGATCATCCTGCTCGGGGTCTCAATCATGATCCTTACCCACTCTCCTCCCAAGATTCAGCCCAGTCTGATCAGCAAGGTCACCACTTCCTTACAGATCGCCACTATCATCCTCGTCCTAATGGTCGATTACGGCACCTTTTTCAAGCATCTTGCGACCACGGCCATCTACGGAGCCACGTTCTTCACGATGCTCTCAGGAGCTCATTACATTTATATAGGGACTCGGATGTTGAATCAAAAGAAATGAGAGCGATGAATAAAAAAGTTCGGAGTAATTTAGTTCGGTGTTCGGAGTCAAGAAAGGAAAGAATAAGTCAAATCATAAATTCTGGTTCTAAACTCCGAACTCTGAACTCCGAACTCCTAACTTACCGATGGAGGGCCCGATGAAAATCAGAAAATATTTTGATCCTGAAATTGAGATGATGGACCGCGAGGAACTGGAGGCCCTTCAACTTCATGAATTCAAGCTCCAATTGAGAAGGTGTTATCGAAATTCTGAATTTTATCGAGAGAAATTCATGAAGGCGGGCATTAAGCCTGAGGATGTTCAATCGTTGGAGGATATTATCCACCTACCTCTCACTACTAAAGATGAACTTCGAGAAGAACAGCAGGCTTTCCCACATTTTGGAAGATTTACGGTTGCTCCCCCTGGGAGTTGGGCTGAGCTCCGCCCTTCCCTCGGGACGACAGGGTCACCGATCAATACCATCTGGTCTCATGAAGATGTCAAGAAGATCACGCGCTGGACCGCCAGAACGATGTGGAATTTCGGTGTTCGTCCGGGAGACATTATTCAAAATGGGTTCGGATATGGCATCTGGGTAGCCGGGATCTCCGTTCATTATGCCTGCAAGGAACTGGAATGTTTTGTGATCCCCATCGGTTCTACGAAGAGTGAGCGTCAAATCGACTACTTTCTTAACCCCGGCTCCACGGTTCTGATCTGTACCCCTTCTTATGCTTTGAACATTGTGGATCGTTTGAAAGAAAAGGGAATTTCACCCGAAACGATCCCTTTGAGAATTGGTTGCTTTGGCGGAGAAGCCGGTGCTGAGGTTCCTGCCACTCGTGGAAGGATTGAAAAAGGATTGGACATTGACGCCTTCGATTGTTATGGAATTACTGAGGTTGGTCCAATTCTTGCGACGGAGTGTTCTCGCAAGGCGGGAATTCATTGGGTTGAAGACCACCTGCTTGTCGAAGTGATCAATCCGGAAACAAAAAAACCCTGCAAATCGGGTGAACTGGGTGTGCTGGTGCTCACGCATCTTACGAAAGAAGCCACCCCCATGATCCGCTTTTGGACGAGCGATATGGCCAAATTGGACAAGAGAAAATGTAAGTGTGGCCGTACCCATGCTCGTTCGCCAGGTGGGATTCTTGGAAGAGCTGAAGATAGGATCACCTGCGGAGAGGTGAACTTTTTTCCTTCTCAGGCTGAGAATGTGATCCGAGGGCTTGATGAGCTTTCAGAAGAATTCTGCATTGAACTCACCACCGATCCAAAATCGGGTGCTGAGGTTTGCACGATTGTCGTTGAATGTTTGAGGGACGAAGAAGTTCCAAAGGTCACGCCTAAATTGCAGAACAGCTTCAAGGATGAATGCGACATAATCCCTGAGATTAAATTCGTCCCCTTCGGCACTCTCCCTAAAACTATTTTTAGGGCCAAGAGAGTCGCGGATAAAAGGGCAAAGCCATGATGTCAGTGTAGCCGTTTGACCGGCAGGCAGGAAGGGGCACAATATGAAATAATCATTCGTCTCCGGGAAGCCCCGTCCTTTGGACGGAGAGGTTCATAAGATTTTTGAGACATTCCTGACCGACTCCCCTTGCCTACCCGCGGGCAGGGGAATTGACCTGCGCTTCAGTGAGACAATACATCTCCTTGTTGCATTCCGTTGACCACACTCTCCATTTCTGTTACCTTCAATTTTGTAACCGTTCCGGCACAGGCGGAACCTGTAAACTTGGCAACCTTAAGCTGCCTGCTCCGCCCCTACCTGCCACCTGCCTGCCGGCAGACAGGGTAGGCAGGCTCGATCGGGACAGGGGTCGGTAGGCAGGTTGTAACCATAACGACACCATACCATGAAAACCCATCCTTTAACACTTTCCCTGATCATCATGGGGATCAGTGGAATGGTTTCACAGATCGTTCTGCTGAGGGAACTTCTGATCTCTTTTTTCGGGAACGAACTCACCCTCGGAATCATTCTCGCCAACTGGCTGATGCTTGAAGCCATCGGTTCCTTTGTCATTGGCAAATCTGTTGACAAGACAGAAAAGAAACTGGAGATTTATGTGATGTTTCAACTGGTTTTTTCCCTAGCCTTGCCCTTTGCCATCTATCTTTCTAGAACCTTCAAGAATTTTCTCCCTGTCAGTCCAGGAGAAGGTCTCGGTTTTGCTCCAATCCTCTACGCTTCCTTCCTGATCCTTCTCCCTGTCAGCCTCCCCCATGGCGCTCTGTTCACCTATGGAAGTAAGATCTATTCCAAATATCTTCAAGAAGAAGCCTCCTCCATCGGAAAGGTTTATGTCCTCGAGACCCTCGGATCCATCCTGGGTGGTTTGTTGGTCACCTTTATTCTGATTCAACACCTCAATTCTTTTCAGATCGCTTTCATTATCTGTTTAACGAATTCGTTGATCTCTGTCATCCTTCTTTGGCCCCGATCAAGATCAGCCAGCCACCCGTTTAAGAAAGTTCTCTGGGTTTCATCCATCTTCCTCTCTCTCATCTTCGCTTATAGCCTTCTGCCTCAACCCTCAAACGCAATTCACCGCGTCTCCATCCAATCGCAGTGGAAAAGCCTTCATGTCATCCATTACGAAAATTCTATCTACGGAAATATCACGATCACCAAAAGGGGAGAGCAATACACCTTTTTTACCGATGGGGTTCCTTCCATAACTACTCCTGTTCCGGACATTGCCTCCATCGAAGACATGGTCCATTTCCCTATGCTCTTCCACGAAAACCCAGAATTGATTCTAATTCTAAGTGGAGGAGCCGGTGGAATGATTCAGGAGATTCTTAAATACCCTGTGACCCGTGTGGACTATGTGGAACTTGACCCTCTCCTGCTAACATTGATTCAGAAGTTTCCCACACCATTAACCCAAGCCGAATTTTCGGACCCGCGGGTGAAGGTTCACTACACGGATGGCCGCTTCTTTGTCAATAGGACTCAGAATCGGTTCGATCTCACTTTTATTGGTCTTCCCGCTCCCCAGGAATTACAGACCAACAGGCTCTTTTCTTCAGAATTCTTCTCCATTGCAAAAAGGAAAATGAAGGCCGACGGAATCATGGTCCTCACGCTCCCTGGTTCTTTAACTTATATCAGTCCGGAACTAAGAGATTTAAATGCCTGCATTCTCGAAACCCTGCGAAATGTTTTTCGATCCGTAAGGGTTATCCCTGGAGATACCAATCTCATTCTGGCTTCAGACTCAAGAAAGTTGGAAGAGGTAACCCATGAAGCGCTGATGAAACGGCTTGAAGAAAGAAAGATTAAAACGAGTCTGATCACGAAAAAATATGTTGAATACCGCCTTCATGAGAGATGGTTGAAGTGGTTTCTAAAATCGATGGAGGGAAAAGAAGTCTCTATCAATTCCGACTTTCACCCCCTGGGCGTCTTCTTTAATCTCTCTTATTGGAATGCCCTCTTCTCACCCTATCTCACAGTCATCTTTAAATGGTTTGAAGGGTTGAGCCTCCCATTAACCATTACGCTTATTGCCATGGTTACTCTTTTCTTCTTCATCCTCTTTCTATTAAAACCGCAAACATCTAAGCAATCCCTCCCTTATGCTATCTTTACATCAGGCTTCGCAGATATGATGCTTGACCTCGCCATCATTCTCACCTTTCAAACCCTCTACGGCTACCTCTATTATCAGATTGGTCTCCTCCTCACGATCTTCATGGTGGGCATTGCCCTCGGCGGTTTCACCATGACTCGCCGGGTAGAGAAGATAAGGAACCCTGCATCCCTATTTCTGAAAACGGAATTGTTGATCATCTGCTTCTCCCTCGTCCTTCCCTTTGTCCTTTCCATCCCATCCCAATACCTTGAAACGCCCTTTGTCTATATTCTTCTCTACACAACCTTTTTAGTCATGTCTTTCCTATGTGGTGTTTTGGTCGGGCTTCAGTTTCCATTGGCAACCAAGATATTCTTAAGTACTTCCACAGAGGAAGGGAAATTAGGTAAGACGGCTGGCTTGCTCTATGGCGCAGACCTCCTGGGGGGTTTCTTCGGAGGGCTCGTCGGGAGTATCCTTTTGCTCCCCATTCTCGGGCTGAAGGAATCCTGCTTCATGATGGCAGGGATTAAAACAAGTAGCTTTATTCTACTTCTCATCTTCACAAAAGTGTGGCAATCGGATAGAATTTCTACCAGTTAGGGCTCAAGGGTTCTTGGGGTCAAGTGACCACCCAATTTCAGATTTCAGATTGTAGATTTTAGATGTAAATCTGAAATCTTAAATCTCTAATCTAAAATCGAATTTGAATGTTAGACCGAAGGAGCTTCCTCCAATATATGATCTCTATTCTCTCTGGGATGGGTTGCTCATCCTTATCATTAAACGAAGCCCATGGGAAAACGGCTCCCGCTCCTAAAGAGGCAATGTTCTATAAGAGAATAAACGGGCAAAATGTTCAGTGCCTTCTTTGTCCGCGAGCGTGTGTCATCCGTGAGGGGAAAAGGGGCTTCTGCAGAAATCGAGAGAACCAGAAAGGAAAATTATGTACCATTGTCTATGGAAAACCCTCTGTCGTAGATATCGGACCCATTGAAAAGGCACCGATTTATCATTTTTCCCCCGGCCATTTCAGACTCTGCATCACCTGTGCCAGCTGCAATCTGAGGTGCAAATACTGCCAAAACTGGCATCTCTCCCAGAAGAGTCTTGAAGAGCTGAACACCCATTCTTATCTTCCCTCTGAAATTGTTCACGAAGCACAAAAACATAAATTGAACTCCATTTCTTTCACCTATACAGAACCGACCGTCTATTATGAGTACCTCTACGACATCTCTTCCGTGGCCAGACCGATGGGGTTTAAGACGTCAATCGTTTCCAACGGCTATATCAATCAGGATCCTCTTTTAAAGCTTTTGAAAGTCCTCGATGCCGTCAAGATCGATCTCAAAGGCTTCAGTGAAAAATTTTATGAAGGGGTTAGCTCAGCAACCTTAAAGCCTGTCCTCGAATCTCTGATCACCGTGAAGAAAGAGAAGGTCTGGCTGGAGATTGTCAATCTCATCGTTCCAACGTTAAACGATGATCCAAAAATGATCGACCAGATGTGTCGATGGATCAGGGAAACTCTAGGAATGGATACGCCACTCCACTTCACACGTTTTTTCCCAAACTATAAATTGACCCACCTCTCCCCCACCCCGATCTCAACATTGGAGTCGGCTTATGAAATTGCAAAGAAAAACGGGTTAAGATATGTTTATATTGGGAATGTGCCGGGTCATGTTCATAACTCTACGTACTGCCCTTCCTGCAATCGGAGGGTTATTTATCGAACCCATTTTGACGTGCTTGAAATGAATATGACGGATGGAAAATGCAAGTTTTGTAATTTTCCAATTCCAGGGAAATGGGAATAGTGAGGTTTTAGATTGGAGGTTTTAGATTGGAGGTTTTAGATCTCAGTTTTTCAATCTACAATCTAAAATTTGAGATCTGCAATCAGATCAGGGGGGTTCAAAAATGGATCTGTTCGATTTAACAGGCAAAGTGGCAATGGTGACCGGAAGCACAAAGGGTCTGGGTGAAACTTCAGCCAAGGCCTTAGCGAAGGCCGGCGCACACGTGGCCGTATGTGGTAGAAACCCTGATGACCTCAAACGGGTCCCTGCCGAAATCCAGGCGTTGGGTCGGAATTCCGCAGGATTCGAACTGGATGTCCTCTCCATGGAGAAAGTTAAGAAAGGGGTTGAACAGATACTGAACCACTTTGCTCGTATCGATATACTCGTGAATAACGCCGGCACCAATTATCGGGTTCCAGTCCTTGAATATCCTGAGGAGCAGTGGGATCTGATTATCAACACCAACCTGAAGGGATATTTTCTGGTGGCTCAGGCTGTGGTTCCTCAGATGATTGAGCGGGGGTATGGTAAGGTGATCAATATGAGTTCAATTTTCGGCAAAACTCCTCTTCCTCACCAATTAGCCTACGCTTCTTCGAAGGGCGGAGTGGACCAGATGACCAAGGTCATGGCTCTCGAATGGGCGAAACTGGGTGTCCGCGTCAATGCCATTGGCCCAACTTATTTCGAAACCGATATGGTAAAGCAAATTCGGAATGACCCTGCAAGGTTCAATTTCATTAATGAGCGGACACCGATGGGTCGTTGGGGTTATCTCCCTGAGCTGGAAGGAACGGTCATCTTCTTGGCGGCACCGGCCTCAGATTTTATCACGGGCCAGACGATCTATGTCGATGGGGGCTGGACCGTTTGGTAACCAGCGCCCAAAGGGCACAGAGGCATCCTCTCCCTTGACGGGAGAGGGTGGGGTGAGGGTGAGCGATACCCGGACCCCCCATCCAACCTTCCCCGCAAGGGGGGAAGAAAATAGCAGTGCACGGTTTATTTTCTAAGGAATGAGAGTGAAGAAGAAGGTCGGAATCAAATATTGCGGGGGATGCAATCCTACCTATGAAAGAGTAGAGATGATCGAGAAGATCACATTCCGATTAGGAGACCAATTCCTTTTCCACCGCCACGGTGATGAAGAGGTCGAGGCATTGATTCTTGTCAGTGGATGTCAAAGGGCGTGTGCAGGCAAGGATTTGATTCAAGAAAAAAACTCCTGTTTTTCCGTCACCGGAGAAGGCGATGATGAGGCTTTGGTCAAGTGGCTCACTGCTTCTCTCGAGAAAGGAGATTCCAAATGAGTTCAGCATCTCCATCCCGAAGGTGGCTCTCTCTTTATCCTAAAGACTATCCGCCTGATTTGACTCCTGAGGCCGTCAATCCTTTGGACCACCTGTGGAGCTCAGTGAAATTACACGGCCAGAGTCCGGCCATCTACTATTTTGATAAGATCCTCTCATACCGTGAATTGGATCAAATGAGTGACGCCTTCGCCTGCGCCCTGAAAGACCTTGGAATTGAGAGGGGAGACCGAGTGGCCATTTACCTCCAGAACATCCCACAATTTGTCATCGGCCAATTGGGCATTTGGAAGATGGGTGGGATTGTTGTTCCCCTAAATCCCATGTACCGAGAAAAGGAACTCTCCTACTATTTCAGAGATGCCTCCGTTCGGGTTCTCATCTGCATGGAATCTCTTTATGGAAAAATGATTCAAGAAGTAGTCCAGGAGACAGGTGTGGAACATGTGGTCACTACTTCAGAGTTGGATTTTCTCGACCCCAAGAATCCACTTCCTTCAATCCTCAAGGGAGCTGAAAAAGTGAAAGCGATGAAAACCTACGACTTTATCACCCTTCTCGACCGGTATCGGGGGAAACGTCCCCCGGAAGTCAAGCCGGCATGGGAAGACGTGGCCTACCTCACGTATACCTCCGGGACAACAGGCACTCCAAAGGGAGCCATGAATACCCATGGAAATGTTGTCTTTAACTCCGAGGTCTACCGTCATTGCTGGAAGTTGACCCCCTCGGATATTATGCTTGGCGTCGCCCCTCTCTTCCATGTCACAGGCATGGTCGGTCACATCGGTACCTGCATTGCTTCTGGGACCCCCCTCGTCCTATTTTACCGTTTTGATCCCAAAACAACATTTCAGATGATCGAGAGATGGAAGGTCACCTGTACCATCGGGGCCATCACCGTCTTCATTGCCTTGATGAATGATCTGGAGATTGGGAAGTATAACCTCTCCACCTTCCGAAAAGTATACAGTGGTGGAGCTCCCGTGATTCCCGCTGTCGTAGACCGATTCGAAAAGCTAACAGGGACTTACATTCACAATGTTTATGGTCTGACGGAAAGTACGTCACCTGCGACCCTTGTCCCATTGGGGTCGAGAGCACCCGTAGACCCATCGACAGGGGCTATTGCCATCGGAGTCCCGATTCCAGGCCACGATGCCAAGACCATGGATCTCAGCGATCCTGAAAAAGAGCTTCCTCCTGGAGAGGTGGGAGAATTGGCAATCAAAGGGCCGGGGATCATTCCAGGATATTGGAACAAACCCGAAGAAACAGCTCATGCTATCCGGCAAGGGTGGCTTTTTACTGGAGATGTGGGTACAATGGACGATAAAGGATGGGTTTATCTCTTAGACAGAAAGAAGGACATAATTATCGCCTCGGGATTCAAGGTCTGGCCAAGGGAAGTGGAAGATGTGATTTATCTCCATCCTTCTGTTCGTGAGGTTGCCGTCGTAGGGATTTCGGATCCCTACCGAGGAGAAACAGTCAAAGCCTTTGTCGCTTTGAAGGAAGATTTTGAGGGCAAGGTAACCGGGGAAGAGATTATTAACTTATGCAAGGAAAAATTGGCCGCCTATAAATATCCAAGGCAGGTTGAGTTTGTCAAAGAAGTACCCAAGACCGCTACTGGAAAATTTCTAAGGAGAGCTTTCAGGAATAAATAAACCCATAATCTCCCTTTCTCCCCCCTGGCTGGCGGTAAGCAGGCTTTATCGAAGGGGTAAATACTCTCCTCCCTTTAGCAAAGGGAGGCTGGGAGGGATTTCATAAGTAAGGAGAAAACTAATGAATCGCATTGTCACCAAGCAAGATTACCTCCAGAGCCTTAAAGATCTTCATCACGTCGTCTATTACAACGGGAAACGTGTGGAGGACATCACAGAGCACCCTGCCCTCCGGCCGCATATCGATTCGGCAGCCCTCACCTACGAATTGGCTTTGCAGCCTGAACACGAAGACCTGATGACAGCCACCTCGCACCTGACGGGGAGAAAGATTAACCGGTTCACTCACATCCACCAGAGCGTGGACGACTTGATCAAGAAAGTCCAGATGCTCCGTCTCATCGGACACCAGACGGGTTCCTGCTTTCAACGATGTGTGGGATTCGATGCACTGAACGCCGTCTACATGACGAGCTACGACACCGATCAAAAATACAAGACGGACTATTTCGAACGGCTCAAGAATTATCTGATCCACGTTCAGGATAGCAATGTCATGCTGGTTGGAGGAATGACCGATCCAAAAGGGGACCGTTCTCTTCCTCCGAGTAGACAGGCAGATCCAGACCTTTTCACCCATGTCGTAGAGAAACGCAAGGACGGGATTGTCATTCGAGGGGCCAAGGCCCACATGACCGGAGGCATCAATTCTCATGAGATTTTGATCATGCCTACCCAGGCCATGAGAGAAGAAGATAAAGACTATGCATTCTCCTGTTCCCTTCCCCTTAATGCACCAGGCGTAGTTCTTATCTTTGGTCGCCAGACGAATGAAGAACGAAAGTTCGAGGAGGGGATGGATGCCGGCAATCCCTTTGGGTCTGTTGGGGGAGAAGCCCTCATCATCTTCGACAATGTCTTTGTGCCGTGGGACCACGTCTTTCTCTGCGGAGAACATGATATGGCTGGATTGCTTGTGGAGCGCTTTGCCACCTTACATCGACAAAATTATGGAGGGTGTAAGGGAGGAGTCTCCGATGTTCTCGTAGGGGCAACTGCATTGGCTGCGGAGTATCAAGGAACCGCAAATGCTTCCCATATTAAAGAAAAACTGGCAGAAATGATGCACCTTGCAGAGACAATCTATTCGGGATCTGTGGCCTGCTCTGCCATGGGATACAAAACCCCGTCCGGCGCGTACTATCCCGATCCTCTTCTGGCCAATACGACCAAACATAATGTCACACGGCACATCTATGAAATTTCTCGGTTGGCCCACGATATCGCCGGAGGTATTGTGGCCACGATGCCTTTCCAGGGCGATCTCGAGAGCAGTGAAGTGGGCCGTTATGTCAAGAAATACTTGGCAGGAGCCAAAGGAATTCCAGTGGAGGATCGTATGAAGATCCTCAGACTGATTGAAAACATGAGTGGAGGAACGGCCCTGGTCGAATCGATGCACGGAGCAGGATCACCGCAGACCCAAAAAGTAATGTATGGTCGCCTCGGAAACCTTGAGCAGAAAAAACGCTGGGCAAAACGATTGGTAGGAATCAATTGACCTTGGAAGATCCTCTTACTTCCTTTAACATAACAAAGGGGTGACTTAAGGAAATGGACTTGGGGTTTAACCGTCGCTCCTTTTTGAAAAAAACGTCCCTCTGCTTTCTTTTTAGCGGCCTCAGTCTAAACCTTCTACCCTCGATCTCCCATTCTAAAGAAATCGAGAAGAAAGCCTTGTTTTTCAGAAAGCGGGAGAATCATCTTGTCCAATGTGAACTCTGCTTTCGTCAGTGTGTGATCCCAGAGGGAAAAAGAGGTTTCTGCAGGGTCAGGGAGAACCAGAGAGGTGAACTCCGGAGTCTGGTTTACGGAAGACCGGGGGGGCTTCAGATTGACCCGATTGAATTGGAACCGATGTATCACATGGTCCCCGGCCATAAAAACCTCTGCGTTTATACCGCATCGTGCAATTTCAGATGTAAGCACTGCCATAACTGGACAATCTCTCAGTCTTTCCCGGAACAGGTCAAGGCGATCCAGTATTCCCCTACGGAGATTGTTGAAGAGGCCTTAAGACTGGGATGTCAATCTATCTCCCACAGCATCAATGAACCCACCGTCTTTTATGAATTGATGTACGATGTTGTTCAACTCGCAAAAAAGAAAGGATTATTAACCCTCTGCCATACAAATGGCGGTATGGCCAAGCCCCCAATGTTAGAACTCCTCAAATTTATGGATGGAGTAACTGTCGATCTGAAGGCCTTCCATCAGAAATTTTATCAAGAGATATCAGAGGCGAAGCTTGAACCAGTCCTGGAAACATTGAAAACCATTAAAGCAGCCAAAAAACATCTTGAAATTGTGAACCTCATTATTCCTACGCTCAATGATGACATGAGCGACATCAAGAAGATGTGTGAATGGATTGGAGAGAATCTCGGCAAAGATGTCCCGCTCCACTTCACCCGCTTCTCACCATCCTATAAGATGACCCATCTTCCACGTACTCCAATCAAGACCCTTGAAGAGGCAAGAAAAATTGCAAATGGCATGGGGATCAAATATGTTTATGTTGGAAATGTGGTTGGCCATCGCGCCAACAGCACTTACTGTCCAAAATGTGGTAGGAAATTGATCGAGCGAACCCACTTCATCGTCTTGCGAAATCAGGTTAAGAACGGTAAATGTCCTTTCTGTACCGAAAACATCCCTGGGATCTGGAAGTCCTGATTTCCTCGTTCAAAAGAAAAGGAGGGTCATCAGAATGGATCATCCGTCTCACCTCATCTTAGCCAGAACCCATCGAGACCGAGTCAAGGAAGGTCTCACAGTGATCAAGAAGGGAGAAGGCGTTCGGGTCTTCGACCAGGATGGAAAAAGTTACCTGGATCTTGAAGCTGGAATGACCCGACCCGTCCATGTGGGTTATGGCCGCAAGGAGATTGCCCAGGCTGTCCACGACCAGATCTGCAACCTCTGTTATTTTACTCCAATGGATTATGCTAATCCGCCCGCCGTCAAACTCTCCAACCTCTTAACCGAAATCGCACCGGGAAAAATAAGTCAATTCTTTTTTGTCTCAAGTGGTTCGGAAGCCGTGGAGTCGGCCATCAAGTTGGCGAAACATCACCATTTTTTCAAAGGAGACAGAAAACGTTACAAAATCATCTCCAGACGCGGTGCCTATCATGGGGTGACCGGCGGAGCGTTGAATCTTCTCGGCACGGTCTTTCCCATGCGGCAGATCATGGAACCCCTTGCCCCGGGAACGATCTTTGTGGAATCCCCATACTGCTATCGCTGCCCGCTTCATCTCTCCTACCCTCACTGTGATATTGCCTGTGCGAGAGATATTGAGCGCACCATCCATTTTGAAGACCCCGAACAGATCTCCGCCTTTATCGGCGAACCCATCCAGCAGGGGTTCGGGGCCTATGCCCCTCCGAAAGAATACTGGAAAATTGTCCGGGAAATCTGCGATCGATATGGAATCTTTCTCATCAGCGATGAAGTCATCTGTGGATTTGGAAGAACGGGCAAATGGTTTGGAATCGACCATTTTGATATAGAACCGGACATGATCACCATGGCAAAGGGGATATCCAGTGGATACATCCCTCTTGGAGGCGTGGGCGTGACGGATGAGGTCATGGAACCCATTGAGATTTTTCACCACCTTCATACCTATTCGAATCATCCCGTAGCCTGTGCAGCAGCCTTGAAAAACATCGAAATCATGCAAAGAGAGAATCTGATCGAACATTCACATAAAATAGGAAAATATTTTCTGGAGCACCTAAAGCCTCTTGAATCCCATCCAACCGTAGGTGAAGCGAGAGGAACAGGGTTGTGGGCTGCTCTCGATTTTACATTGGACAAAAAAAAGAAGACTCCCTTCCCTCCCAACCGGGTCATTCGTCTCATCGGCCGAGCTAAAGCAAAGGGGTTGCTTATTAAAACGATGGGGCAGGCGCTAGAATTTGCCCCTCCCCTCATCATCCAGAAAGAGGAGATTGATGAGGCGATAAAGATCCTGGATGAATGCATCACCGAAGAGGAAAAGGAGATGAATGTGTGAGACAGGTAGGCTCACAGCCTTAGGAGGGGATCGGTCTATAACCAACAAATCCAGTTTCTCAAAGGAAAAATGAAGAATGAAAGGTTTCTTCAATAAAATACTGAGGATTAATCTAAAAACGAGTACCTCTAAAGAAGAGACAATTTCTGATATGGTATATAAAAGGTAGCTGGGAGGAAAAGGACTCGGGACTTATCTCCTTATGAAGGAGAATCCTCAAGGGGTTGACCCCCTCTCTCCACAAAACAAGCTTATTTTCTGCCTTGGTCCTGTCACCGATAGTCGGATCTATGGCTCCTGCCGGCATGGGGTTTTTACGAAATCTCCTTTGATCGGAATCTTCTCCGAACCATATTCCAGTGGAAAATGGGGTGAATGAGATAAAAGGCACTTTTTGTGCTTGACTTTATTAAAATATGCTGTAAAATTTACGACCATGAGCGTAATTTTACAGAAATATCGGTTTTTGGATGGGTTCTTACCCAAACCAGACCAAAGGCGTTTAATTATTCTTACAGGTGCAAGACAAACAGGAAAAACTACCTTATCGAGATATAAGTATCCTCAATTAAATTATATCAATCTCGACTCCCCGGAAAATAGAGATTTGCTCAAATCAATTTCATCTGCCTCATGGGCAAAAAGCGTTGGCAATTCAATTATTGACGAAGCCCAGAAAGAACCCATAGTATTTGAAAAGGTGAAATACGCTTATGATGATCGAGGAGTTTCTTTTTGTTTAATGTTGGGATCGAGCCAGATCCTTTTGCTGAAAAAGATACGGGAATCATTAGCCGGTCGGGTCTCAATATATGAACTCTGGCCACTCATGATGAGCGAAATCTATTGGGATGCAGACTCAAAGATCATCGAACCACCATTGATTGACCGGTTTTTTTTAAAAGAAGATTTTAATTCCATCCTGAAAGACATACCGGAGGTTTTATTGGATAAAATTGACCAAAAGCATCGCGAAGCAGAAAATCATCTCTTAAAATGGGGAGGGATGCCAGCCCTTTTGTCCCTTCCTGAGGGTGAGCGATGGAAGTGGTTAAGAGATTATGAATATACCTATCTGGAGAGGGATTTATCGGATCTGGCAAGGCTCGACGATCTCAGCCCGTTCAGAACATTTCAAAAATTATCAGCGTTACGATCCGGCAAACTGTTAAACTATTCTGAATTGTCCCGAGATAGTTCCATAAGTATCGACACGGCACGAAGATATTTCGAGTATCTCAGACTATCCTACCAAATCCTCCTTCTCCAGCCCTATCACAAGAATATCACAAGCTCCGTCATTAAAACTCCAAAACTCTATTGGCTGGACATAGGACTCTTGCGGCAATTGAGTGGGTTCAGAGGAGAACTTGCAGGAGAGATTTATGAAACAATGGTGGTCGGGGAAATCATGAAATGGATAAAGACCACCCAAAAAGAAGCAGAACTCTATTTTTATCGAACCCGTTCAGGGCTCGAATTAGATATCCTCTTACAGACCGAAAATGGAATCATTGGCATGGAGATTAAAGCCCGGAAGCAGATTACCCCATCAGACTTAAGGGCTATGAAAGAAGTTGCACTTGGCTTAGGAAAAGAATGGCGGGGGGGGATGGTTATTTATCAGGGGGATTCGATTAAAAAGATTGCTGAACCAAACATTTGGGCCGTCCCTTCTCGAAGATTATTTATTTAAGGAGAGATCGCATGAAAGGCTTCTATAACAAAATTCTGAGAATCAATCTCAAAACAAAGACTTTTAAAGAGGAATCCATTCCTGACGCAGTTTATGAAGCCTACTTAGGAGGAAAAGGGCTCGGTACTTATCTTCTTATGAAGGAGAATCCTCCCGGGGTTGACCCCCTCTCTCCACAAAACAAACTCATCTTCTGCCTTGGTCCTGTCACCGACAGCCGGATCTACGGGTCCTGTCGGCATGGGGTTTTCACCAAATCTCCCCTCACCGGCGTCTTCTCTGAATCCTATTCTGGAGGGAAGGCTGCGGAACCTATGAGCCGAACGGGCTACGATACCTTCATTTTGGAAGAGGCATCGACCGAACCAGTCTGGGTCGAGATCTCAGACCGGAAGGTCACCTTTCACGATGCAAAAGACCTTTGGGGGGAAGATACATACGCTACTGAAGACGAAGTGTTAAAAAGAGCGAACCAAAAAGGCGCCGCAGCCCTCGTGATCGGTCCCGCCGGAGAGAATCTCATTCGATATGCTGTCATTGAAAATGACTATTGGCGATCTCTTGGAAGAACAGGAGTCGGCGCAGTGATGGGATCGAAAAAAGTCAAAGCTATCGTTTTTTATGGAGACAAGAAAAGAGAATCAGCCTATCCGGATCAACTGGAGCAGTTTGCAAAGGAGACTTTAGAAAGGGGAAAGGATAGTCCAGGGGCACAGAATTATAGAAGGCTTGGAACTCCGATGCTGGTGGCCATGAGCAATGCCGTAGGAACGTTTCCTTCAAAATATTGGCATCTCGGGACCTTTGAGGGATGGGAAAAGATCGGTGCGGAGGCACTCCTGGAGCGTTGCCAGGTGAGACCCACTGCCTGTCTCCGGTGTTTCATGGCCTGTGGAAAGCTGAGCGAGGTTAAAGAGGGAAGACATAGGGGGCTGAAGATCGAAGGGCCGGAATATGAGACAATCTACGCCTTTGGTGGGCTCTGCATGGTCCATGAGATTGAGGAGATTGCCTATCTCAATGACATCTGTGACCGGCTGGGCATGGACACCATTTCTGCCGGAAGCCTCTGTGCCTTTGCCATGGAGGCTTCAGAGGCGGGTCGAATTAAAGAAAAAACTGGATGGGGCGATGTAGACAGGATTGCCGAACTCCTTCACGATATCTCGTCCAAGAAAGGAATTGGAGCCACTTTAGCAGATGGGATTCGCCACGCCGCAAAAATATGGGAAATGGAGGATGTGGCCATTCACGTGAAAGGGCTCGATCCTGCTGGTTACGACCCGAGGATTCTGAAAGGCATGGGCCTAGCTTATGCGACCTCGGACCGGGGAGCCTGCCATCTGAGGTCAACCTTCTATAAAGCTGAGCTCGCCGGAATGATTCCACCGGATCAGGTTGAGGGAAAAGCGAAGCTCTTTCTCGAGTTTGAAGACCGCTTCAACATCCATGACTCGTTGATTCTTTGCCGGTTCTATCGGGACATCTACTGGGACTGGAATCACCTCTCTAAGATCATCGAGTTGACCACCGGACTCAAACTGGATGAAAAGGGACTGAGGAAGATCTCATCTAACATTCAGAATGGTCAAACTGGATGAAAAGGGACTGAGGAAGATCTCATCTAACATTCAGAATGAGACTCGAAGGTTTAACCTCCGCGAAGGCATCACGGCCAAGGATGACACCCTCCCCAAAAGGTTCTTCGATGAACCCTTGGGAAAAGATGAAAAGACGATCCGGAGGGAACACCTCCAGAAGCTGCTTCAGGATTATTATGCCTTGAGGGGTTGGAATTCAGAGGGCATCCCAGAGCTCTGATGGATGGTCCTTCTTCTCTTGCTTCTCGCCAAAAGTATTTGATCTACCTCAGCCCTACCCATCACACGTCTGCACTGTCATTGCTTCTAATTCGTTAAGATATCCTATGTTAAATTAACCTTAGCCTAGCACAAAAAGAGGACTTCTCACGCCGCTAAGACTAACTCAAAAAATGCTTGACAAAAGCTACGATTTA
>SMTZ1_10000287_pt1 | contig 45099 bp, 46 predicted proteins | sample DeeMarSWOR136_30_FD_25667 | JGI IMG/M metagenome (IMG submission 25667) | reverse complement strand
GTCTTTCCCGCGCCGTTTGGACCAATTAACCCAAGCAACTCGCCTCTCCGTACTTCGAAGTTGACATCATTAACTGCAGTCAATCCGCCAAATTTCTTAGTCAGGTTCTTTACTTCTAATATTACTCCCATCCTACCTCCCCCTGATTTTATCATACAGCTCCTGCACTTTCTCCAATACCGGATTCATGACTCCCTCCTCGGCAAATCGAATAATCAGAATTAGCAATGCAGCGAAAATTAGTAGCGCAGCAGCAGCTAGAGGTCTAAGAACCTCACTAAGGATTATGAAGAGAAATGCACCAATGATTGATCCATATATTGTTGCAATCCCGCCAATTGAAGCCATTATAATGGCATAGAATGAATAAAGAGGCTGGTAGATCGCGGGATTCACCGCAGTTGTGTCTAAAACAAATATTGCGCCTGCTATTCCTGCAAAGAATCCACTTATCATAAATGCAAGCAGTTTGTAAACAGTTGTGTTGATTCCAGAGGCGTCAGCGCAGAGTTCATCATCTCTAATGGCCTTCATAACTGTCCCAAGTCTAGAATCTGCTATGGCACGCATTGCTACCAGAGATACCACCATAAACCCAGCGATGGCATAGAATACCAAATACGGGTTTTCTGCTCTAGGCAATCCTGATATGCCCTCGGTACCCCCTAGCCATGTTCCTGTCAAGAATAACCGGTAAAGAACTAGACTGAATGCTAGTGTTCCCAAAGCCAAATAGGGGCCCTTCAACCTGAGACAGGGAATCCCAATCAGCAGACTGAATACTACTGCCATTCCTGCCCCAGCTAGCAGTGCGATTACCCAATGATGACCTAAGAATCTAACAAATGCCGCTGTAACATAACCTGCTATGCCGAAAAATGCAGAATGGCCAAAGCTTACCTGTCCAGCAAAACCAGCTAGGAGATCCCAGCTAGCTGCAAAGATCGCCAGTATCATGGAGGTAATGATGATCGTTGTTAGATACTCATTCCCGGTAAGTGGTACTAGCAGCAATCCTAGTAGGCAAAATAGGGTTATGCTCCCACGAAATGTAAGCGCCCAAACCCGAAATCTGTTGACCATTGATATAAGGTCGATACTTAGACTCGCCATTGGCTAAAGCAGCTCCTTCTTCCCAAGTAGTCCTTGTGGTCTTAGCAATAGCATAACTAGAATCACAACAAGGGGGATGATTGGTGACAACGAGGGGCTTATGACATAATCAGTGAATGATGACGCATATCCCATTATGAATGCTCCAAGTATGCTGCCAGGGATACTCCCCATTCCACCAAAGATTGTCACTGCAAATGCAAGCAATAGATATCCCCATCCTATTCGCGGTGCAATGAAATTCCCTGGAGCGTATAAGACCGCGGCAAATCCCACAAGCAGTGCTGATATCATTACGCTTGTCATTAGAACCATGTCAGTATTAATTCCCACAAGTTTGGCTGCTTCCATATCTTGAGACACAGCTCTGATAGTCTTGCCAATCTTTGATTTACTTATGAAGAGCGTCACTAATGTGACTAGTATCGCCGATCCAATCATCAATGCAAGAAGCTGAGCTGGAAAATTAACTCCAAAGAAGTTTATGGTCCCAGGTACTGGTGGGACAATATAGTACGTTTGTGAACTATAGAATCTCACTAATTGCTCGAAAAAGAATGCCAATGCAAATGTAACCAAAACGATACCAATATGCGAATCCTGCAGTGGCTTCATAAGGCCGAGATATGTAACTGCAGAGACTCCTACGACCACCGCTAGGCTAATAATCGCGGCTATCCAGAATCCGAATCCGAAGAAGATAATCATCCAATGAATCACGTAAGCTGTAATGAGGAAGAATGCTCCATGAGCCAAGTTCAGCAGTCCGCCTACTCCATAAACCAGAGAAAAACCTAACGAAAGGAGTGCCAAGAGGGCTCCCTGTACCGTACCAAAAATCAGTATTTCCACAATCACTTTCATCGACCTCTTATCGTATCATATGATTTGTAGTTCCTTCAAAAGAAGAAACATCCCCCCTATAAAAAGGGGGGAGTTTTTTTTGGGGGGGGGTCAACTAAATTCCATATTGTCAACTATGCGTTGATTCCCCATGGTGGTAGCGATAGTGTGCCTGTTGAAACAGTGTCTGGGTAAACATACCCTCCTGTTGGAACAACTACTTTTGTTCCACCTGATTGCCACTGACATAACAGAGTGTAGCTGAAGCTTGGGCTCGCAAACAGATCATGGGTTGAAGTGAAGGCAATAGTGCCACCCGCCCCTATGAATGGGTTATTTGTGTTTATCGCCTCTAAATGGGGTACTATGTCTGCTGAAACCAATGATTGGGCGTTCTCAATAGCTTCTGCTAGGATGTACAAGCCATCGTATGCTCCCACGGCTGTGTAGAGCGGTTCTGCACCATAGTGATCAATGAAGTTATCCCAGAATGGAATCGTCCTTGTAGTTTTGGCTGTACGATGGACTGATTGGAGTAGGGTTTCATACTGACAAGCACCACCAGTATTATTCCAGTAATTATCAAGTTGTCCCATTACATTGATACCTACTAAAACACATTTTGGCTGAACTTGGGCATATTGTGTGGTCATCAGGATTCCACCCGAGCCCGAGAGGATTGGCACTGTTACTTGTGCACCAGCAGTCTGAATCTGCTGCCAATACGTAGCAAAGTCAGCCGATTCAGCGTCTATTGGGAACGCAACATCTGCAACCAGCTCCATACCTAATAATGGCAGTTTAAGATTCATGACAGCAGGCATCGTCGCAGTCCAAGCGAGGTCTTCGCGCATAAGTGCAACTCTGGTTACGTTAAGTCCTTGTGTTGCATTTAAGAAGCCCTTCAGATATACTATATACGTGAACAACGATGTTATCAGGGATGTAGTATTAATTGGCATAAGTCGGAAGAAGTACTTGTACCTATCATAATCTGATTCAGTGCCGCTGGGCCAAGTTCCACCAGATACTTTCTCGCAGAACACGTCAGTAGCAGCTCCCGTGTCAAGGAAGAGCATATCCTCATCCATTACAGTTTCCAGGTATGCCAACAACGCTTCAGACCTGAATCCACCCATAATGAATTGTGCTCCATCTTGTGTAATGATCTTCGTTGCGGCAGCAGTCCCTTTAGTTGTATCGAGCTGAGCCTCAGCTTCAAACGTGTCTTCTGCTACAAGTCCGAAATAATATGTCACGCCGTCTATCTCAATGCCACCTGCAGTATTTAGCTCATCGCAAGCCATATAGGCGCCTTTCCAATTACCTTGGCCAGTGATATCACCCAAATCACCTAATAGTCCCACGTTGATAATCTGCTCACGTGGAGTACCAGCTGGAGCGCCTGGTGTTACTAATTGTCCTATAACTATCGCACCATAAGGAGCAGGTAGTAATAGGAATACTCCAACAGCAACACCTGCTATTATTATGACGATGAGAACTACAGCGACAATTTGTTTTGTTTCCATAAAATTCTCTCCTTCATCTCCTATCCAGTTGAGATGTAATCATCACTATCAGAAAATGTGCTATTTAAGTATTGGTTAATTTGATTCCATTTCCGAGCGAATGATGATAGATTTCGTTCAAAAAGTAATTATTCTTTGAAACCGTTGTCGCAGATGGATGAGCATGAACTTGAATACCTTCTGTTCTAATTGATTCTTCAGTTCATGTACATGACATAGTACTCTTAAACGATTAATTTGTTGAGCCGCTTGGACGATTGCTATGACTGAGTCTATGAAGATGAAATGGGATCTCTCTCAACTGGTTGAATTTGATGATCTTGGTTACATTGAAGAGCAATTAGCTGCTTCAGTAAAGGCTGCTGAAGAGTTCAGTGAAAGACATCGTGGAAAGATTGGGACATACAATGCAAAACAGCTTCTCGATATGCTTGAGGAAAGTGACAGAGAAACGTTACAGTATGAAGGCGTTTTCATCTATGCCTTCCGCATGTATGACGCAGAGATGAACAATGATGTAGCAAAGAGATTGGCCGACAAAGCTAGAGCTGCATCAATGTTAGTCCAACAGGCGGCTGCTTTTATTCCTCTGGAACTTGGCGAGCTACTCACCAAGAATCCCAGTATTGTTGACGATCCAGTTCTCTTGGAGTACAAGCATTTCTTGGAAAAGATACGAAGAGCAGTGCCGTACATGCTAAGTGAAGCTGAGGAGAAGGTAATCATTGCGAAGGACAAGAATGGTATTCGTGCATGGTCTCAACTGCAAGGCGATTGGTTAGCTACTCGTGCATATGAGTTGGAGATTGATGGTGAAATCAAGACATTACCCTATGGCGAGATTATTCAATATTACCAACACCCAGATCGTGAATTACGAAGACGTGTTCATGAGGTCGTCTATCATGATCTTGGAAATGATAATATTCTCTGGGCTGCAGCCTTGAGGGCAATCTGTTCGGACCATTTACAAATGGTCAAGATGAGGAAATGGGAGTCACCCATGACTCAGAGTTTTCTCGTTAATGATGTCGATGAAGAAACCATCAATGCATTATTTAATACAATTAAAAAGAATCGAGGTGTCTATCAGGACTATCTTCGTCTTAAGGCTAGATTGTTGGGTTTCAAGAAACTTGGTAATTGGGACATCATGGCTCCTTTGAACGATACACCTGACAAGAAGTATACTTGGGAGGAGTCTCAAAATTTGGTTGTTAAAGCATATAGTGAGTTTGACGAAGAAGTAGGAGCTTGGATGCAAGAGATGTTTCAAAGGCGGCATATAGATGCAGAAGTCCGAAATGGAAAGAGATCCGGAGCATACTGCGTAACTTGGCATTCTGGGAAGAGTGCTTACATTCTTCAGAGTTTCAATGGCATTATGTCAGATGTATTTACACAAGCTCATGAGTTAGGTCATGCAATGCATGCCTATCTTGGCACTCGTGCTCAGAAGCCCTCAAATTACGACATCAGCTATTGTGTTGCTGAAACGGGTTCAATCTTTGGAGAACTATTGATTACTGAAAAACTACTCAATCAAGTCAAAACCAAGGAAGAGAGAAGGTCTATACTAGCTACTGTTTGTGATGAGTTTGGAGATACAGCATTTCAAGTGGCAACTAGAATTTGGTTTGAGAGTGCGCTCTATGAAGCTATCGAGAAAGGGAAATATCTTGATGGCGACCTTATATCAAAACTCTGGGTTGAAGCACGAGATATGATGTACGGAGATTCAGTAGAATGGATAGATGAGATGCGTTGGTGGTGGACATTCAAACTTCACTTTTACATGCCCAGCCTCAGATACTACAACTACCCATATGTCTATGCTCAGTTGTTTGTCTATGCCATGTATAGACTATACAAAGAGCAGGGAAGAGAGTTCGTGCCCAAATTGAAGGCATTGCTTGCTGCTGGCTCGAGCAAAAGTCCTCGAGATTTAGCGGCAGAGATTGGATTTAATATCACGAAAGAAGAGTTCTGGCAGAAGGGTATTGACCAGTTTAAAGAGTTCATCAAGCAGTTTGAAGAAACTCTGTAAAAGAAGGAGAGAGCCGAGAGCTCTCGTTTCTTTTTAAAAAAGGCATGTAGAAGAGATTCAATGTTTTGTAAGTTCATTGATAGAATCGTTGTTTATCATTCTTTGTTTGAAGTTTCAACACGTCTAGGTAGCCTATTCTCATCCGCCTCGAACATCAATCCAGTCAAATCAGAGAAGGTTTCATTGATGTTCTCTCCAGTCAAAGCAGATGTTTCTTTATAGAGCACAGGCGCTTTGAGTTTTTCACAAAAGAGTTCTGCAAAAGCTCGCCCTTCCTCAGTCGATACGATATCCTCGAACTGTCCTGACTCTCTCAAATCTATCTTGTTCCCTATTATGGCAGTCGGAAACCATTCCCAACCTGCCCATTCTTTGCCTCGCAGATGTTTGTGAGCCTCCACTAACCACTTACTTGCATTATCAAAAGACTCTCTTTCTACTACTGAATAAACAAGGAGGATAGCGCTACTACCTTGATAGTAGTGTCGTCGTACACTAGCGAATGAAGGTTGACCTGCAAGGTCCCATATAATATGCCTGACATTAACTCCATTATAAGTGGTATATTTTTGTGCAAAATCAACGCCAATTGTTGCGAGCTGACTTCTTTTGAATCCCTTCCCCAAATAACGCTCTCGAATGCTGGTCTTGCCTACTGCTCCGTCTCCAATGAGTACAAGCTTGTAGCTTCTATCACCAGGGATTCCAAAGTTCATCTTATGTAGCTCCTGACAATAGACTATTTTGGATAATTGAATATTGCTATTTGTCACAATGACACACTAATAGATATTGTAAGGCTAAAAGAGCTTGTTTTCAGGGTCATGTATTATTACTTGGGTGTTTTAACAAAAGCTCCTTCAATCCATCAGGATATAATGGAATACCTTCTTGTTCAATTTCTGTTATTGTCTTCCAAAATGCTATGATAGGTAGAGGAGGTGTGATTTCCCGTTCTAGACCTCTGATGACATCTTTTTCATAAAATGTCTTATCAACAAAATCAGCTTCAAAGACAAGAACTATCTCATGACCAACATCGCTCTTTGCCTTGAAGATATTTTCAATGGTTTCAAGATAACGAATATTATCAATCTCCGCCCCAATCTCCTCAAGAATTTCTCTTCGGACAGTCTCTTCACCGTATTCTCCGTATTTGATTTCTCCTCCCAAAGGTATGTAAAAGATGTCTTCCTCTGTAGGCGATTTTGAATACTCCAGAAGAATTCTTGATTCATTTCGAATGATACAGATAGCTTTAGGTCTTACTGGATGAGATTTCATCACAGGATACACCTTTAGCCTTGTAGTCTATACTACTCATTGAATCTTCAGACTACTATGCCTTCTTCTCCTTCTCGTATGGAATTGCTATTCCCTTAGGCGGTATTGATCTTCTTATTCCTGCGAGGGCGACAATTACTAGAGCATATGGAATTATCTTCACAAGATTAGTCAGTGTTACTAGACCGGGTGCCAGGATAGGAATAACAAACTGCAATCCTGTGACAAACCCAAAGAAGATTCCAGCAAGGAAACATCCTATGGGTGTCCAGTTCCCAAAGATGAGTGCAGCTAATGCAATGAATCCTTTCCCTGCTGTCATTCCCTTTCCGAAAGCATTCTCGAAACCAATGCTTAGATATGCACCACCAAGACCTGCTAGACATCCACTAATTATGACACCAATCACTCGAGTCCACTCGACGCTTACACCTGCTGCATCAAGTGTGCTCGGATCCTCTCCCGCTGCTCTTATTCTGAGGCCAAATGGTGTACGATAGAGTACATACCAACTCAGCACGGTTATGATGAACATATAGTAGATTAGGGGAGAAAGAGAACCAAAAGCAGTTCCAAGCATTGGTACACCCTGTATCTGGGGAATTACGACTTCAGGAATCCTTTCAACAGAATCAGATAGTCCCTGCTTCCCCCACACCACTTGAAGACCTAGTGTTGTTGAACCCATTCCAAATAGAATAATGCCTGTTCCACTCACAATATGGTTTCCTTTGAACTTGACACAAACAATAGCATGTGCTCCAGCTAAAGCTCCGCCAGCAAGAACTGCAATTATCAACCCTAGCCATGGACTACCTGAATAATATGTTCCAGCAACTGCTGAGAAAGCTCCTACTAGCATCATACCTTCCAAACCGATGTTTACCACTCCCGTGCGCTCTGAAAACATTCCTCCAAGAGCTGTCAGAACAAGAGGAGTAGCCATCTGTAATGTTGCTTTCAGCAACCAACCTAGTAATTCTAGCATAGGATCTCCAGTTTGCATTAATTGTCACCTCCTGAATCCACAGGGGTTTCTGGAAAGACTTTCACAACCAGAACTACCATTAATAGCATTACAACCCCAAAGACAAGACTCTGTCCGACTATGACCATACTTCTTGCCACATATCCCATTGCTGAAATTAATAGCCATTCTATGGCTGCAAAGACTAACAGTATAAGGCCTCGTGGTTTTCTCATGAGTAGTTCAATTAATGCATAAATACTGATTAGACTAGTAAGAAATAGCAATAAAGTCACTGAGCCACCTGATCCGACTACTCCTGCCTCCATCATTGTCGAGAAAGAACCAAACACAGTTAGACAGATAATTGCGGAAGCACCCGCTATGCCGCTAGTACATAAGTGTACTAATGCTGGGACGCGATCCCTTTTTAGCCATATAGCGTAATCAACCCCTCTTTTTGAAAGCCAATCTATTGCTCTCGGGGCTGCTACGAATAGCACAATTAAACCTTGAATGACCCTCACCATCTCTAGTGGCACTCCAGCTATTCGTTGCATTTGAATTCCTCCTGCTCGCAGGGCTCCAAAGAATATAGCTCCTGCCAGAACACCCCATGGATTGTTATTTCCAAGAACAGCTACAGTGATTCCATCCCATCCAAGCCCTGTTGACCAATTATCTTGGAACAAATGGTGATATCCAAGTATCTCTCCTGAACCACCTAATCCCGCTAATGCACCTGCGATGCCAAGCGCTAGTGCAATATTTTTCTTTGGATTAACACCTGCAGTTTCAGCGGCAGTTGGATTTTGACCAACGGCTCTCATTTCATATCCCAGAACTGTCCTGTTGATTAAGTAGTCAACCCCAATCACAGCTAATATTGCAATAATTAGGCTAAGGTTGAGAAAGGGTCCAAGCAGCTTTGGGAGTTCTGCGGTAGCTAATATTTCCGGAGTTCGGTCTAGTGTTTGAGTTGTATCTTTCAGGGGATAGGCAACTAGCCACGCCGTAAACAATAGAGCTGAATATGACATCATCATGGTTGTGACTACTTCATGAGTGCCTCTATAGGCTTTCAGAATGCCAGGAAGTAATCCATATAGAAACCCAGCAAACGCGCCGAACAGCAAGGCTGTCAACTGATGTATCACAATTGGAAGTGAAAACATATACCCAACAATGGCTGCAGCCATAGCACCCATGTAGAGCTGCCCCTCAGGACCGATATTGAAAAGACCACACTTGAAAGCCAATGCCACTGATAGTCCTGTGAAGATAAGGGGTGTTCCAAAGAAAAGGACTCTGTCGAATTGAGTGATAGCGCCCCATAGAAGTGTGAGAAATGCTAGTCCCACATTGTATCCAGTCATAACCATTACAACTGCTGCGACCACCAGAGCTAAAATAATTGAACCAGTCGACCAGATGGCTGTTTTATGGAATGAGGGGTCACTCAGCTTACCAATTATTCTGTCATAAATTACTCTTAGATTGAATCCACCCTTTTTATTGACATATTCCTCTTCCGGTGATTCTTCGGTCAAGCTACCGCCTCCTCTGCAGAATAACCAGCATTGTGCCCTGCCATTAACAACCCAAGCTCTTGAGCAGTTGTATCGCTTGGATGTTTCACTGCAATAATTTGGCCATCAAATATTACACCGATGCGATCCGACATACTCAAAACTTCGTCTAACTCTGCTGACACAAGTAGGATTGCAGCACCTGCATCTCTCATCGAAACGAGAACATTATGAATATACTCCGTTGCCCCAACATCGAGTCCTCGAGTTGGCTGAGCTGCAAGTATCAGTTTTGGATTCGCAGCCAGTTCTCTTGCAACTATGACTTTTTGTTGATTGCCCCCAGATAGTGTACTAGCTAAGTTATGGATGTCTCCTACTTTGATCGAGTAGGTATCAACAAGTCTATCTGCCAAATGGTCAGCTTGAGACAAGTCTATTAACTGATTGGCAGGACCTGTCGCAAAGGGAGATTTGTAATGTCTTCCTAAAGTACTGTTTTCAACAATTGTAAAACCAAGTACAAGTCCTCGTTTGTGCCTATCTTCAGGTATATGACTAATACCAGCTTCCCTGACTTCTCTTGGATTTACTCCTGTTATGTCACGCCCATTGAGTAGGATTCTTCCACCAACTGGTTTAATTAAGCCTGCAATTGACTCAATGAGTTCAGTTTGGCCATTACCTTCAACTCCAGCTATACCAAAAATTTCTCCAGCTCTAACTTCTAGATTAATACCCTTAACTGCCATTACTCCTCTTTTGTTTCGAACTGTTAAGTTATCGACTGAAAGAACTACATCACCAGGTGTAGCGGGACTTTTCTCGACCCTAAATACCACAGGTCTTCCAACCATCATTTTCGCCAAGGCTTCTGGCGAGGTGTCCTCTTTGTTTACAGTCCCAACCAGTTCTCCGTCACGAAGAACGCTGATTCTATCAGCTAGTGCCATTGGTTCTCTCAACTTATGTGTGATTAGAATTATTGTTCTACCACTCTCTTTGAACCGTTCTAGAGTCAAAAAGAGGTCATCAACTTCTTGAGGTGTCAGAACTGATGTAGGTTCATCAAGAATCAGAATGTCAGCATTCCTGTAAAGCGTCTTGATAATTTCGACTCTCTGCTGAAGTCCAACAGAAAGGTCTTGGATTTTTGTCTTTGGATCGATTTGCATACCATTCTCTTCTGCAATTTTCTGAATTCTATCAGCTGCACCCTTAAAATCAATCGGCAGAAGAGAAGACAACTGCTTTGCTCCTGTGAGTTTCTCAGCTCTTGCTCTCCTGAGAACTGGTTCAAGACCGAGAATGACATTCTCTGTCACAGTCAAAGGTGGAATAAGCTTGAAGTGTTGATGTACCATACCAACACCTCTGATAATGGCATCTTGAGGAGAATGGAGCTCAACTTCCTCTCCCTTGATGATTATCCTCCCAGTGTCCTTGGAGAGAAATCCGTACAGAATATTCATCAATGTCGACTTCCCCGCGCCATTCTCACCTAGCAAACCATGAACTTCACCCTCACGAATCCTTAGGGTGATATTCTTGTTTGCTTCAACTCCTCCGGGGAAGGTCTTCGAGATATTCTCAAGCTCTACTGCGTAGATTGTTAGACCTCCTTAATGGCAGTCCAGTTTGATTGAGAAGCAGCTCACTCCTATTTATCTCTGCCCAATATGCATGGAAAAAAAAGTAGGAAAGAGAGGCATAAGCCTCTCTATTTCACTAGGTCCAATATATAGTATCTGGTACAGTCACAGTTCCAGCAATTATAGCTGCCTTCAAATTATTGATTTGAGTAATCCATGACTGTGGAAGCTCTAGTAGTGGTGGGTCATACTCAACCAATGTGTATGTTTCAGTTAAATTACTGAATGGTTGAAGACCATTTATCTCCCAACCAAGACCATTATTGGAAAGATTGTAGGTCTCGATGGTACCAGTTGTACTATTCAAAGTGCCATCATGGGTGTCTTTGATCGCGTCGAAACAAGCCACGTCGACTCTCTTCAACATGCTAGTAAGAGCAAATGTTGGGGCAGCTGCTGCCGTAGGATCGTCGTAACTAGATGTTCCAAACCACATCTGTGGGGAATCGACTCCTATCATCCAGAGATTCGTTGTATTTGTTGCTGCACTTATTTTGTTTCTTGTAGCAGTCCAAGCACCAAGACCAGATCTGCCTGCAGCTGCATAGATAATATCAACATCAGATGCATGCATTGCATCAGCTAGATTTTGGCCTACTGCAGTGTCAATCCAGCTATTAGTATATTGCACTGTGAAGTTTACACCCGGATTTGTGTAATTCGCACCCCACACATAGCCAGCTGCGAACCTGTGGATCAACCACATGTCCTCGCCGCCAATGAAGCCTACTTTGTCAGTTTGTGTCATTAGACCTGCAAGTGCACCAACCAGAGCTGAGCCTTGATGTTCTTGGAATACACAACTGCGTACATTTGGCGCAACAACGACATTATCTATAATAGCAAACGTCTGGTTCGGGTAGTCTGCTGCAACTGCAGTCAATGCGTCAGATTGATCGAAACTACCGCATATGATGATTTCATATGTACCAGCCGCTGCGTAATCCCTAAGATATCCTTCGAATTCGGAGATTTGGTCTGGTTCGGCATAGTCAAAATTCCAGCCTAACTCCGCCCTGGCTCTTACTGCTCCAGCATAAGTCCCATCATTGAAGCTTAGGTCACCTCTTCCTCCAGTCCCTAAAATTATTGCGACTTTAGCAGGAGCTGGGAAGAGCATCGGACCCAAAAAGATCACAGCACCCATGCCAATGATTAGGATTATGATTATCACAACTGCTGTTGTTCTTTGTTCCATTTCTCTCCACTCCAAAAGAGTTGAATAGAAACACATGTTCTGAGTATTTCAGATTTGTGTTATCCGTGGATTTAACAAACCTACTAAAAAAGCCTCTTCTAACCCTTGATACACATTTGTTATTTTTGAGCTTATTATAACGAATATGCAATTTTATCAGTCAATTGTTCAAACAGATGTAAAAGTAAAACAAGGTGTACTCCTATTGAGTCCCCTTTATGTGACCCTTTTGTGAGAGCCTGCGCAGTGCCTTTGAATTATATACTTTCTTGCTTCGTTTTGTCATGGGATTTATCATGATAATTGACGAATCTTCAGCAAATCATTCTACTGCACCAGACCTAAAGGCTCAAGTTTACCAGATTGTAGTAGAGAACAGGATTAGTCTACTAAGTATGATAAGCGACATATCTGGGTCTGAAGAGAATCTAGTTCGTTCAGTGTTGAAGGAGCTTGTGGATGAGGGAACACTAATTGGTTCTTTCGCACCTGATGGTCAACGATTTTTCCTATCTGAAGTAAAAGTATCAGATGCACCAGTAGCGATAGTCAAGGATGAAGGGTTCTTTATAGAGGAAAGGGACACAACAATCCCCAAGATTATTTTCATCACTGGAATCGTGATTATGATAGCTGGCTATATTTCGCGGAGTTTAGTAGCTTTCGAGGCAATAATGGAACATGTAGGAGGTGCAGTATTGATACTGGGCATGGCGGTCTTGATTGCGGGATGGATTATGATAAGTAGAGCAAATCCGCCATCCAAAATCATGTAAGAATAACTGTGTATTTTCTGCGGTCTGATGGATGATCATAAAGCATTCTAGTAGGTTCCAATTTAATCAACGTGAAATTCGGATCATCTGAATCAATCCAATATTGATTGAACCAAGGAATTGCAAGAGAGAGTCTTTGCTTAGTTTCTCTATCTTTTATAACAACCGCTATCGCAGTGGCTCGGATACTCCCTGTCCCATTCTTACTTAGTGGAGCCACAGTGAATTCTACTTTGTTGTTTGCTATTATTTGACCTACTTTATCCCACTCAGTTTTTGTCGCCAACCATAGTCTGTTCTCGATTGAAATAAGAGACATAGGACGAACCCTTGGTTGATTTCCCTCAACGGTTGCTAGATGAGCCAAGGGGAACCCTTCAAAATGCACCCAAACTTCTTGCAGACTAATTTGTTTAGGATATTCTTTCATTGCATAGCAATATAGCATCCATCATTCCAAATCAATTTCTTTTAGAGCAAGATTTGGATTCTCGGAAACCTATTATGGTGGTTGATTTCTAGTTCAGCCTATGATAGATGATGCTGTTAAACTCTCAATGAAATACTTCTCAACAGATTATAACTGTGCTCAATCAGTGATGAAATCCGTACTCGAGATAAAGGGGATGGATTTCAATGAGATTTTCAATCTTGCTGCAGGTTTTGGTGGTGGTATCGGTTTACAAGGTCATATTTGTGGAGCTGTTTCAGGAGCAGTAGCTGCTCTTGGTGTCATCAATGGAAAGAGAGTTGGTGATGTTAAAAAGCATAAAACAATGACATATGAATCCACAGAGGAATTCATTCGAAGATTTCAAGAAAAGAATGGATCAATTATTTGCGATAAGCTAACTGGCATTCAGATGGCTGATAAAGCTCAACACGATAAAGCAATGCAAGATGGAACATTTGAGAAAGTCTGTCCTGGGTACGTGAAAGATGTAGTAAAGATTGTCCTTGACCTCACTAAGGAGTGAGGCTTTTGGAATTCGGAGTTCAGATTGAGCCACAATTTGGGTATGATTTTCCTGATGTTCTTAACATAGCCCAAAAAGCACTTGATAATGGTTTCAAAGGTATCTGGTTCTCTGACCATTTCATGCTAGACTCGGATGCAACTGATAAGGTTCTTCTTGACCCATGGTTAATCATGGCTGCTTTAGTGCGAGAGAATAAACAAATCCGTGTTGGTAGTTTGGTCTTTTGCAACAGCTATCGAATGCCAGCCCTTCATGCAAAAATGGCTGCAACAATTGATGCTCTATCTAATGGTCGACTAGATTTTGGGATTGGTGCTGGTTGGAAAAGGATGGAATATGACGCATATGGCTACAAGTTCCCAAAATATGAAACAAGATTGGAACAGCTTAGTGAGGCAATTCGTATCATTCGAGGAGCATGGACCGAAGACAAGTTTTCATTCGAAGGATCACATTACAGAGTAAAGGAGCTAATATCATTCCCGAAACCCGTTCAAAAACCACATCCTAGAATTTGGGTTGGTTCTAACAGAGCAGGACCTCAGATGATTGAGTTAGCGGCAAGGTATGCTGATGGCTTAAATGTAGCCTGGGGATTTTCACCTGAACAGACGATGGGCATTTTTCAGCAACTTTCTAAGTTTGCGAAAAAGCATGGTAGGAATCCAAATGACATAGCAAAATCGGTTGGTCTTTGGACACGCATCGTGAAGTCTGATATCGAAATGGAAGACATGATTAAGAAAGGTGCAATTGCTCGTGGGATTTCTGAAGCCGAGTATAGAAGGAGGGTATCTTCTTCCCTTTGGGGCACTCCAGATATCATTGCTAATAGACTTTTTGAATATAAGGAACAAGGAGTATCAAACATAATTCTAATGTTTCCTTATGGTGAAGAAACTGGGCAGGTTTCGTTATTTGGCGAAAAAATTGCTCCACTACTTTAGAGAAAAAGAGAAGGAATCCCCCTAGGGTATTCTAGGGGGAATTCATTTTGCTAACGTACAAGACAATTATGTAAATGGAATGTCATCCTCGAGATAGACTCTAGCTTCACCTTTCACAGGTTGCCTTACTTTAAGGAGTAATAGGATTGATGCTACAAAGAATATCAATATGACAAGCATAGCTGTCAGATGTGCTTGAGCAACAAGACTTGGATTTTGTGTTGGATTTACAAGCAAGAGAACAGATGCATACACAAATGGTCCAAGAATTGCAGCAAATTTACCAGTTAAAGCGTAAAAGCCATACATTTCAGATTTCTTTTCCTCTGGAATGAACTGACCATACATGCTGCGTGCTGTACTCTGAGATGAACCCATTCCAACACCTGCAATCATACCAACTGTCCACCAAACGAGTGCTCCGTAAGCAACAAAGAGGTAGGCAATTGATAAGGCAATAACCCAGATGAACAGAGTAATGATTAGAGTTTTCCTCGTTCCTATTCTATCCGCCACAATGCCAAAGATGAATGCTCCTGGGATTGCTGCAAGTTGAGTCACTGCAAAGAATATGAGAATCATGGTTGTACTAAATGCGTATACAGCTTGACCAAATATTGCCGCGTAGTAGATGACAGTTGTTATTGCATCGCTGAACAAAAAGTAAGCAACTAAGAAAAGTGGCAAACCCGTGTACTTCCTAATATTCTTGAGTGTGTTTCTAATCCTCTGATATCCAAGCCGTGCGAGAGATTGACCTTCCTCTCCAGGAAACACCCTTGGGGGTCTATTCTTCAACGCGATTATGCTTGGAATCGCAAACACAAGGAAGAATATTGCGCTAAGGAAAAACGCATAGGTATAAGGTAAATCAGCAAGAATTACGACTAGAGCAATTACAATAGTTGCCATAGCTCCAACATAACCAGCAGCGAAACCATAACCGCCTATTCTGCCTATATTCTCCTCTGTGCTTATTTCTGGAAGCCAAGCGTTATAGAAGGGGAGTGCTCCTTGAAAACCAATATTTGCTATGATGAAAATTATCCACGCCCATACCCATATATCAAATCCCAGAATCACAGGGAATGGTGATGAACCTACTCCGGGTTCAAGTAGATCAATCTCAGATTGTCTGAGACCCGGAAGAAAAACCATGAACGCAGTAAAAGCAATACAGACAGAAGTATAGAATATTAGAAACTTTTTCTTCGTGCCCCCAAAGTCAGCAATTGCTCCTAGAACAGGAGCGCTTACTGCAATTATTAGCATCGTGATACTGCCTGCATATCCCCACATTGCATCTCCAAGTGTTTCATTCCAAACTAACACTCGGAAGTAGAGGGGGTATAATGCTGTAACTATGAGGACTGTAAAGCTCGTATTTGCAAGATCAAAAAGATACCAACCAAATCGTTCTTTTCTATCGGTTGGGATTTCTTGAACTACCTCTCCCATTTCCATTTGTTTCTACTCCTAATTTGTCTGAAAAGACCTGAATCAAAGAACAAAGCCTGTATTTAACAGTGAGGGATGGAAAATGTGATGGGTAAAGAATAAGAGATGGGAGAATTGTGAATGATATACCAACTCTGGTGCTCGATGTGATAAAGATGAACAAGAACGAACTATTTTCATTTTGCAAAGATTGGCTTGCCGCATGGACTGGTAACAATCCAGAGGAACTCTTACAATACTATCACGAAGAAGCTCTTTACATCGATCCTGCAAACAGAGATGGTCTCAAAGGTCACAAAGAGATTGGCAGGTATTTTGAACGACTTCTTGATGTCTATCGAGATTGGACTTGGAAACCAATTGAGGTATTTCCTATAGAAAAAGGTACTATTGTGAAGTGGGAATGTACTATTCCTGTAGGTCAAGAAACAATCCATGAAATTGGCTTGGATATTGTTGAGATAGAGAATGAAAAGATTACAAGGAATGAAGTCTATTTTGATAGGACAAGCCTTGTTGCAGCTGTTGAGAAGAAACGTAGAGATCGAAGACTCATAAATCTCTAATTGATTCTTTTTACCCAATTAGCCACAAGTTCGTTAAAGACACCAAACTGTTCAAGCATTACACTATGTCCTGCGCCTTCAATAACCTGCATGATTGATCCTTCAATCTTATCTTTGAGATATTGGGAATATTTGACTGGAGTCATCACATCACCTTCACCAACAAGAATCAGAGTAGGTTTTTTGATTCCTTTTACTTCCTCCATGATATCGAACTTGTCACATAATTCGAAATCTCTACGAATAATTTGCACAGGACATTTGCGCACCTCATGTTTAGATGCTTCTATCATTTCATCTGATGTATCTTCATGAAACATAAAATTCCCAACAGCTTCGACATACCCCTCAAAGTCATTATCGAGGAGATTGAATACAATCGGGGTGACCCTCAGTTTTGCGCCTGTTCCAACTAAGATGATTCCACTAATATTTTCTGAATGGTTTAACGCATAAAGTTGTGCAAGTGCACCACCCATACTATGGCCACCAAGAAAGGGTTTGTTGAACTTTGTGACAACCTCATGTACATCACGGAGGTAAGAGTGGAGGACATCCTCTTCTTTCCGATCTGGTGTTTTCCCATGACCATTGAGCTCAACTGCTACCACATGGTAATCAGATGATAGACCTCTTAATTGCATAAACCAGGTGGCAGATGAACCTCCAGCTCCATGCACAAATATTATGGTCCTCGTAGCAGGATCTCCAGCCTCTTCATAGTTCACAGACATGACTTCTCTCTCAGTCTCTCTAGTTAGATGACCTGCTCAAAAATCTGACCATTCGATTACAACTATTCCACTTGCAGACAGGAGAAACATGAAATAAAAGGGAGTTCTGAGGTCAGACAGTCGAATCGCGTGGGGCCGTTTCAAGAAATGCGCTATTCTTTCGATCTCTTTCTTCTCGAGATAGGCTTCGCACCCCTGATTCTACTCTCGGTTTTTTGCTGCGCCATTCTTAGAAACGCTGGTTCAATTGTTAGGGCTTTCGATAATACCCGCAAACTAACCGAATTCTATCACGACTCAGTCCATTTCGCGTTGCGGAAACCTTATGTCGAAGCTCCATGCATACTCTAGTTCACAGTGTTGTCATATCTATGACATAACTTCAAGACTCTCTCAGCTAATCTGAGAGAAGGTAGTGATTTCTTGCATTTCAACACTAGTAGGAGAGGAGAATGAATGAGAGAGAATAGACTGAGAGCAGAATCACCAAAAGTCTCAGCTATTATTCTAATGATTCTGATTCTGTTTGTCAGCAATATAAGTTTCAGCAATAGTATCACAGATTCAGTGTATACCGCCAAGCCCTCAAGCACAGTCAGAAACTATTGGCCGACAGATGGATGGCGAAATACGACTCCTGAAGAACAAGGTATGGATTCTACGCAACTCCGGAATATGGTTGATTATATAGATGAAAACAGTATAAACATTGATTCAGTCATTGTGATTCGGCATGGCTACAAAGTATTCGAAGAGTATCCGACTTCCAATCAGAATGAGAACAGTACCCCTTTCTGGTATAGTGTGACAAAGAGTTTTGTTTCCTGTCTTTTTGGAATAGCTATCGACAAAGGCTACATCGACAACGTCAGTCAGAGGGTCCTATCTTTCTTTCCCAACCGGAGCATCTCTAACTGGGATGAGCGTAAGGAACTCATAACTCTAGAGCATTTACTCACAATGCATTCTGGGTTATTTTGGGAAGAAGGAATTAACTCCTACGATTTGATCCCCAGTGACGGTACTCAATATGTTCTTGAACTAGATATGGTGTCAGAACCTGGAGAGGTATTCCATTACAGTTCAGGGGTGGCGCATCTTCTCTCTTCTATAATACAGCAAGCAACCGGTCTAACCGCTCTCGAATTCGCTCATGAGCATCTATTTAGCTCACTGGGCATAACGGATGTTTTCTGGTCTAGTGATGCAATAGGTGTGACAATTGGCGGCTTCAACCTTTCTATCAGCTCTCGGGATGCCGCAAAGTTCGGGTACCTCTATCTCAATAACGGAACTTGGGATGGCAAGCAGATCATCTCACATGATTGGGTTAAGAAATCCACGAGTACCTTCATTCAATTCAACGCAGAAAGCGGATATGGCTATCTATGGTGGACCAACCCCGCACAAGAATACTATTATGCCCTTGGGCTATATGGTCAATACATTTTCGTTGTACCGAAACAAGATTTGGTAGTAGTTTTCTCATCTAGTATTCAACAGTATGTTGACTATCCTCATGAAGGTCTCCTTAAATCCTGGATATTGGCAGCAATTCAAGATGATACAAGTTCAGCATCATGGTTCGATCCCCTCTGGACTACACTACTGGTAACAACTGGAGCTACTTTCTTTGTTCTAGCATTATACCTTTTTCATAAGACTAGAAGGAGATGATCGACCCAAACTTAGTCGATTCTTCTTAACTCACCTCTTGCGAACTTCATAGCCTTGAACAGGAAATGTATACTGACCTAGTCCATCTTGAGTGGCGGAAACTTTATGTCGAAGCTCCGGACATACTCTAGTTCACAGTGTTGTCATATCCATGACACAGCTTCTGGACTCTCTCGGCTGTGTGTGTGTGAGTAAAGTTTGCTGATCTTATTGTCCTTTCGGATTCACCCCTGGATGTCCATGCTGATGAGTTGAAGGATCTAGAGGTGTATCTGACAATGATCGGTGGGAATATTGAATATGTGAAAGAGGGTTCAGAATTTACAGACCTCATCATAACACCAACGCCGTTTCCACTTCTTCTCCCGATAGCTGTTGTCATCTCAATTTTCGCACTAGTAATATTAGTAACTCTTGCAAAGAAATCAACAATCATTAACCAAAGATAGGCCAGTGTTGTCAGGTTTCAAAGATACTATGGATTCTTCCTCTCTATTGACCTATCTGCAGAGATCTATATGTCTGGTTAGCAGTGGGTGGTTTTGCAGTTGTTCTCGTTGTGATTGTCATCTTCGTGAAAAGAAGGTGATTTATTTTAATAGAGCTAAGTACACTCCTTCACTTTTTTCATTAAGAGTATCTAATTAATAGTCGGTTTGATTTTGTTACTCCTGAGGAAGCGAGTTTGAAGACATTAATTGCTTTTTGCACTCGTTATGGTGCGACTGAGTCTACTTCTGAAGAGATTGCAACTGTGCTCCGCGATGAAGGATTTGATGTTCGAGTTGTTAATACAAAGAAGGAGAAGTTGAAGGATATCTCTGAATATGATCTTGTTCTCGTCGGTGCGGGTATGCAGATGTTCAGATGGTGTAAAGAATCAGATAAATTCCTGAACAAGTTCCAAAAAGATTTTCGAGAAAAGAAGACTGCTATTTTCGTTTCATCGGGTGCTAAGGCGATTCTAGAGTACGATGGTCAGACTTCAGAAATGGAGGAAAACTGGCAGAAGTATCTTGTTGAGAAGACGGAGAAGTATTCAATCAATCCAGTGGCTCTTGGCATGTTTGGTGGTGTCTGGGACTATAACAAGATGAGTTTCGTTTTCAAGAAGACCATGGGTCCATTTAGAATGAAACTTGAAGAGGTTGGAATAAAAGAAGTTGCACCTGGAGTCTTCGATACACGCAATTGGGATGAAATTCGGAACTGGGCTAGGGATTTAGCTGAGAAGGTAAGATGAATAGAATGGAATATTATTGCTCTACTATTGATGGTTCACGGGTTGAGCTCATTGATACTCATGTTCTATTTCAAGAATCCTCCAGAACCAAGAGTTGGATGGAATGGTTACAGTCTTCCATCTTCCTAAGTGTTTCCACTAAGTTTGTAGAGTTTGAGCCCCACAACTAACTGCCATATACCATTCAGAATCAATCCAAACAATGTTCCAATCGTTAGCGGCTCTAGTATGACTCCAAAGGTGCCCATGACAACCAAAATCCCTGCTAGTATTACGATGTGGGCTGTTTTCTTAATAAAGACGCCTTTTACCATTATTAGACCTATGATGATAGCTCCAACACCTAGAAGGTCTAAAGCCATAATAGTATAGACATTCGCCACTTCGAGTGCAAGATGCGTCGTTGCTAGGTAAGCTGCTCTCATAGTCACATCTGCAGTAGCTGCATAATTGCCAGCCACTGTAATGAGTGATATTACTTGTCCCCGAGAAACAAGGAACATAGGTATAGCTTCAAACCACACTGCAGCTCCCAGAAACACTTGATTCTTATTGATATCCTTGAGAGAGAAGTACAGGGCCAATACTCCAGGCATCAAGAGAAACTCCCCAAAGGCAGCCAAGCAGAAAAGAATTGTTGGCGGTAGGGGGTAATCAAGGAATCCTTGTGCATCGAGTGGAAGCTGTACCTGAAAAATGAATACTGAAAGGATGAATATAATGACGATTGCTCCTGCTGCTAATAATGAGATCCCACCTGCTCTAATCAATCCCTTCCAAGATGAATCCACGCTCATGAATTTGTGTCCTCCTTACTTATTATAGGATTGAAGCAAAATCTTAGACTACATTCCTGACTTAAGTTAAGTCCCCAATACCTCGTATGATATAATTAGAATTCATCAAAAGTGCGAGAGCTTTCCGGAGGTTTTCTAGATATCCATTATCTGAAATTCCTCAAGATCCTCAGGAGGCCATCCTCTTGGAGTCTTGTAACCTTTTACGTATCTGAAATCACAATGGCTATGCCCAGATCCAAGAGTTTTGCTACGCTTCATTCCAACACCGAAGCTACTATACATAGCGTAATCTCCAAGGCAAATGTATGGGAGAAAACGTTCTGCCCCTTGCTTTTTGTAGAACTTGTAGATTGCACACTCTGTGAAATCCACGCCCCACTCAAAGTCACCATCAACACCCTCTACAAACGAATATACCCAATCATCCTGGTACTCATGTTCTTGGGATTTTTTAGCAGACTCCTGCATTCTTTTCTTAGTAAATCTAGAGTACATGAAGGTTCGAAAGAAAAATTTTGTTAGAGATGAGTAGGAATCTATATAATTCTCGAATGTAGCATACCCGATTCTCCCTATCTCACGAAGTTCAAAACCAAAGTTTTCGAGGGTTTTGAATAATGCTAGTAACCATGCGCTACCAATCAGATTGTAATAGAACGGATTCTTACTGCCCCCAATATTAGGAAGATCTGGGATTAACCTGATATATTCAGCTCTACTCTCTTGGACAATCTGAATAATTTGCATTGAGCTTGTTTCGGGTTCAAGGGCTTTTTGAAAGTGCTTAGAAACTTTGTCGAATTCTCTTAGTAATCTATCTACATCTTTTGAACAATGCAGTTCGTGTTCATAGCGGTCTTCCATATTCCCAACATCCACGAGTAGAGTGGTAATTCAAATTCAGATGGAAGTTAATCAATGTAGTGGAATCTATTCAGAGAAGTCATGTCATTTGGATATCGCTCCATTGAATTAATTCTTTCATTCTACATGTGTATCTATCATCTCATCTCTGAAGTCTGGAAAGAACAACCACTCTGGCACAATGACCTGATTGATAATCTCACTATCCTCAAGCACCTTTGTCATCTCACTTCTAAGAGAAGCCACCTTTTTCGATGACTCAACAACGAATGTCACCATCAACTCCATATTGTTTGCTGATCTATAAAATATCCAGTAGTTTTCAGGCCATTGTTCTCGAAATCGACCATCTAATTTATAGTACTCATGAGCAGCAGCAGGGCTTCTGACAAGTAGCATTACCACAAGGTCATGCTCACTTGCTGCTGGATTTACTTGAATAGTTTCGTGGATTAGATTGTGTTTTCTCATGTAAGCAAGTCGTTTTCTGACTGTAGGTACTGAAACTCCTACATCTGATGCAATTTCGCCAAGTGGTTTGCGGCCATTCCATTGAAGTGATTTCAGTATCTTCCAGTCAATTTTTTTCAAAGTGTCTATGCCTTTGATTGATGTTGTATCAACAGTGGATGGTGGAGCAATCAAAGGCATGGCTCGCGCTTGTGTCACTAGATTGGATGATTGAAGAAAATCTATTGCTTCAACAAGTTCTGCATTAGTCCTATAAACTACTATTGCAAATCCTTGCAATTCATACCCCAGTCCCAAAGCCATTATGAAAGAATTTCTTCCTAGAGAGATCAGTTGGTCTTTGCTAGTGTCCGTCTTTATGTCAAGAATAATTATTGCGAAGCTTGCATTCAATTTCTCCAGAGGTAATTCTACAACGAAATTAGAAATAACACCCATTTCCACAAGGGCTTCAATTCGATTTTTTATAGTATTCAATGAAACTTCGTACTTCTCTGCTATCTTTGAGAAAGAAATTCTACACCGATTCGCTAGCTCGCCAAGTATTAATCGATCGGAAGTATCCATGAGAGGTCGCTCATTTTTTTTTCAATATCTGAAGACACTGCTTCATAAATAGCAAGAATTTCTTTAATTCTATCTGAATTTCTGCATAACACTCTTGCCAATGTTTCTTCTATTTCTTTTGGATGCTAGTAATTAAGGTGAATCGAATATTGAATAATCAAAGAATCATAATTCCAACAAATCCTGATGACTATTCATCAGGTCACTCAGTCAAGAGAGCATTGGCGTTACTATTAGTGTCAATTTTAATCTGCACCGTGGCTTCTGAACTTATCAAGCTAACATCTATTGAAATATCTATTCCAATCTTGGTATTCATACATGGCCTAGCTGTAGTTGTCCTTCTATCTATCCATAGATGGCTCCAATTGAAAGCAAAGGAGAGGAAATAGACGTGATGAATCTAGAAACATTAATCGCGGTCTTATTAGTATCCATCTTTCTCTGTGCAATTGGTGGAGGACTAGTGAAGCGATACTCTCCGAACCTGAATAGGATCTACATTCACATTTTTCATTTGATCTATGGAGCTGGTATAGTAATCCTATATTTTGCGCTATGATTGATTACAAGCAGAGTTTCTCATCCTAAAATGAGAACGCAATGGCTACTTCTTTTGTAGCCATTGACTAATCTCTTAAAAAATCCAGAAGATTGACATATTATTCTGATTTGCATGTAATAATTTCAGATGTTGTATGAAGAAGTTATCTTTAAATCAAAGATATTTAGCAAATGAGCTTGATATGACCCTTCATAATCGCAACCCCATGATCCTCTGTTTCACAGGCGGTACTCTAATGATTCTGTCTGGAGTTAGTGGAACAATCGGTGTTATTGGAGAGTTGTCCGAAATCCTACAGTATATATTTGGATTAGAATTCTTTGAAACTTTTGAGAATTTTATGGCTGGGCTTGCTGCTTGGGCAGCTCTAGGGGGCATTTTAGCAATTTTTGGTGGAATAATCCTTACTACTGAAAAGGTCTGGTTTGGTAGAATTCTAATTTCAGCAGGAATAATCATTGGTGTTATCGGATTGCTAATGACAATGGTTCAAATGGCGACAGCAGGAGTATTTGTTATGGATATGATCCATCAACTTCAACAGTCATTAGGATGGATTGGTGCTATTATGGCATACTTTTCCAGAATCATTGCGGAGCAAAAACCAATTATGGACAAATGAGGTTCAAATATCAAAGATTGAAACAGAAGTTTCAAGATTCTTTGCTGCTTGAATACATTCACGCAGGATTCCCTCTTTATCAACATCCATTCTTGTAAACACAGAAACAAACCAGACTCCCTTACCTGTACCACAAATTAAGCTTACAGCCCCATCTGGATTGATTGCCACAAAACCTTGTTCTGTTGCCAATGCTCTGAGAAATGCTATGTTCTTTAGTGTGAAACTTTGAAGATGACCATTCCATGCTTGGATGATGGTGCCAATCTCCTCAGCAATATCCATGTTCTCGCTGGCATAAGCAACCATACCCTCATATGTGAAAACGCAATAACCAGAAATCTCAGTGTAATTACTCATTGCAATATCTATTGTCCGTTTTATGCGCATTACCATAATTTTCTCAGTCTATGAATTGGCTGATTATAGAAATAAATTTCCTGAATGTAGTTGTTTATGACGAAAGATTGATTCATCTTCATGCGAAAGTATAATCGATAGGAAATGGTCGTTAAGCGGAGAAAGAAAAAGAAGATTTCACCTCTAGGACATACTATACCCGCTAGATATAGAGCACATCCAATGATGCTGACTCGATGGATGACGGACATTGATAATTTTGCCAGGAAGAAGAAACAGAAAACACCTAGAGCATTGAGACACCCACAGAACTAGACATATCCACCAGCAATCATCAAGGCTTTTGCCATCAAGAGTGTTCTATGATGCAACTCATCATTACTGATACTAGCAATGAAACGGTCATTCTTGAACGAGAATCCATGACGTAATGCAACGTTTTTGAGGTCTCCATTCTGCAGCTTTGACGATACGAGACGGTATGAAAACCAATCATCTGTCCCTTTCTCTTGGATGTGACAATTGACGTTGAATATTTGTCCAGTGTCAAGTGTAACTTCGAAACGCTTTCCAATAAACTGCTTTATGATCACATTAGGTCCGAGAATTCCTCTGAGAACGGATGTAGTAAATAATGAGGCAGGTCCTGGAAGGAATGCCCAAGACCAGAAACGAAATACTAGAACCATCAGTGCAACAGCAACTAGTAATCCAACATTGTTGAAAGCTGCTACTACCTCAAGACCTTGAGAAACTCCAGGTAGTCCACGTGGTATTGTACCCAAACCTGCTATACCTGTTGTATAGTAAATGAAGAAGGCTATCGAGAACAGAATGATAAACGCTGAAAGGGCAATCCTAATCCTATCTTTATAGAGTGCTTTTGCCTCCAGCAGGAGTTCATTCTCCATTTTCACTCTTCCTCCAATGCCTTCAGGTACATTTTTCGTGAATGTTTCCCATGAACTCTGCAAAGATCGACTAGAATAGTGAGCAACGGATGCTCATTATTTATTCGGATTGCGTAAAGCTTAGGAGTAAGCTGGTCAATCTGAATCATTTCGTTCTCTTGCAGATGGGATATTACTCCTCTGTACAGACTTCTTGACTTTCCGCTGTAACCGATTAATCGGCTTAATTGAACACCACTGACACTTCGAGGATAGATATGAGCCAGCGCCAGAAGTATCGCTCTCCTGGTGTCATTCAGCGAAGCCATTAGCTGGATCAATTCATACACTGTTGCGTCGTTGGTGTCCTTCTCCACTTTCCACCGACCTACTATTACAATTGTTGTGTCCCATAGAACACATCATTTTCACATGTAGAATGACTTTCTTTCGCCATTCTAACGTGAGGACATTTGTATACCGCCTATATCTCTCTTACTGATTCCACTCGCCAACATTTCCGATTTATGGAGTGGAAACATCCGCCAAAGTGTTAATAGTGAAAAATCAAGAAAAATGTATTAGAATCTTAATTAGTTAGGAGGTATATGCTATTTCATCATTTTCAAGCAAATACTTCGGTTGGCTCATTGCTCTTGCTATAGTCCTCCTTGGAGGTTGGTTTCTGTTACCTAATGGCTATGAATCCTTGATTGCCATTTTCGGTCCTCAATTTGGAAATTTTTTGAGGCCAACACTTGTTTTGGTAAATCTAATACTCGTCAATCCAATGAGTAATTTCACAATGATAGCCATTTGGGCAGCAGCTGGCTTCGTAGGAGGCGTGATGGCGGGAACAAAAAAGGGTGCCTTTGTCGTCGGTCTGATGACCTGGCTCTCGTGTCTTGCCCTCATAGCCTTGTGCGCATATCTGATTTTTCAGTCAGGCATTGCATTTGGCTCATTTGTCGTGCCACCTGGATCTTCACTTGTTGACATACTTGGAATTCCATTGATTCAAGGAATGATTGATCAAATAATGCCATTACTTTCAGGAATAGGCGGAATGGGATTCGACATTGGCTCACTAATGACGCTCCTCACACCACTACTCATCTGGTTCTTTACACCAGTCATTGTGGTAATTGTGGCTGCTATCGTTGGGGCGGTAGTCCGACCAAAGGAGGAATTCTAAAATGAAACTGAACAAAAAGCACGCATTTGTCATAATTGCAATTGGGTTCCTATTCTCAATTCCAGCTGTAACTGCTGCTAACACAAGTAATGCAGTTTTAGCTCAGGATGTAGGTGAGGAATTCTTCTTCAATCTTATTGAGAATGGAGCTGAAGTTGTATTTACTGCTATTGATGAACAGGGTGCACCTGCAGTCATCTACGGGCAACTTGGAGTCCCTGATTCACAATTAGGTCTCGGTGAGTCAATGTATGATGGTTGTGTTGTGATGGCTCTAATTGCGACACAAGGTGAACTCTTGGAATACATATTAGATCTCGTTGGAGCAGAGCTCTTCAATTTCTCAGATGGAGGTGAATTATGGGCTCAGCAATTTGGTGAAGGCGGATCACCAATTGATTCAGTATTTGACATGCTTGGTACTGACTTTAGTCTGTTAATCAATGTGTACTTCGACCTGACGGATGCTGAAGCTCAGACAAACATGGCTGCTGTTCGTGCCCATCTTCACTCTGGATTTGCTTTTGATTTTGAAGAGTTATTGAATCTCCGAATTGATGAGGAATTCATTGAAAGCATAATTGGCGAGCCGGTTGATCTACCCTTCACAGGAATTAACCTATTCATCTACAAAGTTACCAATCCATTTGAAGACGCTGTCAACAGTGTTCTTGATGTAATGGACCAGAGTGGATTTATAGGCTCAATTGATTCCTCTGTCTTCACTACAGCACGCGCTTCAGGCGCAGGACTCCTTGCAGTTCCTGATATGGGTGACCTTATGGACCTCATTGAAAGCTTTGGTGGTGGAGAACCGATTCCACCAGCAGCATTCCTGCTTTCGCAAATGCCAGAGCTTGATGGCCCCATGGCAATTGTTGCAGCTGGATATATTGGAGATCAGATTCTTTCAACGAATTCTGACGAACTCAATATCTTTGAAGATCTACTTGGCAAACCACCAACTGGTGTTGTAAATGGTCTGGATACCGGTCAATCTTTAGTTGCAGCATTTCTCCCGCCGAATATGAATTTAACATCATATTCTCCTGAGGATGAAGCACTCAATCGAACATTCTATGATGCAAATGCGAGTGTAGTCTTCTGGAATGCAACAGCCTACTCAGACATACCTGATTATACTATTAATTTCGAACCTGGTGCATTTCCACCTCTTGTCACCATCACTAGGACTTTCGATCCTATTGAAACCACACCAGGTGGGTCAGTAGAGGTTACTGTTACTGTACATAACGAAGGAACAGAACCAGTTTACAACTTAAGCCTTGTAGATGATAGCATTGCAGGAACATATCCCATTTCAGTCGACGTGACAGGCGAAACTTCTGCTGATGAAGCGATTCTCCTCCCTGATGGAACGATGACTATTACGTATAGCGTCACCTTTGAGTATGAGGGAGTTTATGCATTTGCCCCTGCAGAGTTTGAATATGATTATGGAGAGAACACGTTCTCCAAACGAACTCACATGGATCGTGTTACTGTTAGTCCAGAAATACTGGGTCTTCTCCAGCAGATGTTTTGGGAAGGATATCCATTCACAGCCATCATGGGTGGTGCAGTTGCCTTGGGTGCAGTTGTTAATATTGTTCTCATGGCACGCGGCAGAGGCGGCGGAGGTACCTATCAGGTCTAGATTCAATTTGTGAACCCTGAGAAGTATGATTTTCTCAGGGTTTCACACCCCTTTTTCTTTTACTCTCTTTTTACAGCATATTTATTTTGTAAGGAAAACCTGTTGGGCTTATGCCCCTCAAGGATGAACTGAATGGTTATCTGAGATTACCGAGAAGTTTCTTTGGAATTCCTGCCCCAGACTTAGGAAACCCTGATGTCGGGGTTATTGGTATCCCCTATGATCTGACATCAAGTTTCTTGCCTGGACCTCGGTTTGGTCCTGACGCAATTCGTCGGGCTACAGACAGTGAGAGGTCACATAGTTATCCTCTCTCTCTAGGGCGAAAAGATGCAATTGATGAATCTCTAACGAAGAGTATCACATTGGAAGATGTTGGAGATTTAGAAGTTATGCTAAGGCTTCCGGAAGCTGCTGCAATGGACATATCTGAGGCATGTGCCAAACTTGCACTAAAAGAGAGTAATCTTCTTTTTCTTGGTGGGGACCATTTCATAACTTTTCCAATACTTAAGGGGTTGAAAAGAGGTCGTCCTGGTCGATATGGTTTGATCCATCTAGATGCGCATGCAGATTTGTATCCAGACATGGGCGGATATCAACTCTCACACTCAACTGGTGTGAGAAGGATTGTAGATGGTGGATTAGTGTCTATGGAAGATATTGCTGGATATGACCTTCGTTCAGCACTTCCTGACCAGCGAGAGGAGATTACTGGAACTAAAGCTCCAATCCTATCAAAAGACCAATTTAAAAATCGTGTCAATGAAATTGGTAAAAGAGTAGAGTTTCTGTACGTTTCAGTTGATATGGACGTTTTATCACCGCAGATTGCTCCTGGAGTGAGCCATCCTGAGTCAGGTGGTCTCTCTATGGTTGATCTTTTAGAACTTATCATCTTCATTTTTAATACTGGGAAGGTTCGATATGCGGATATAGTTGAGCTGAATCCTCTACTTGACTCATCAGGAATTACTGCAATTGCTGCTCGAGATATTGTCAAAGAAATTCTCACAGGTTTTGCTACTCAGAAATAGTTTTAAGTAGTAATTGCACATAATTTACTGACTGAAATGAATTTGCCAAGCTTGAAGACAGCAGACAAAACCAGCGTTCGTGCCGCTAATACTCTAAGAGAGATTGGTTTTGGGGTGCATGAAACTGCTGTAATTCTAGCGCTCAATATGATGGATTCTGCAACTGTTTCTGATCTTTCTGAAGAAACAGGAATTCATCACGCAAACTTATACTCAATACTTGACACACTTGTTGGAAAGGGATTGGTTGTCCAACACGAAGGACGTCCTAAGGTGTACCAGTTCGCTCCTCTTTCACATCTAAAAGAAACACTGACTTCAAAGTTGAAGCAGTTATTTGAAGACCTCTCTAAACTTCAGGAGTCAAGAGTCTCAACCAAAGCTACACCTGCACTCATTTACACAATAAGAGGTCAGCAGGAAGTTATGTCAAAGATATTATCTATGATTAAAAGGGCAGAGAAAACGATAGTTCTGGTTGCTCCTAGGATGGAGAATCTTGGTGATAGTGTCATTTTTGCATTACATGAGGCTAGTAATCGTAGTGTGAAGATTCAATCAATTTTGGGAAAAGGAAGCGATATTAGAATTCCTAACTTCCAACAGCGTATTAAGGAAGATACTCTTGCAATCGATATAGTGATTGACTCAGAGGAAGCATTGATTTCAATGCCTGACATGAGTGCGTGTGGCTGGACAGATACTCCTTTGATATCGATGCAACTCGAAGGTTTTCTAGAACAGACTTGGCAAATGTCAAAAAAGGTGTAATTCATGACTGACTATGATGTTATTGTTGCAGGTGCTGGAACCGGAGGAGCAACCACTGCTTACACACTTGCCAAAAGAGGACATTCAGTACTTCTCATAGATAGGAAGGAAAGAAACAATATAGGGAACAAGACTTGTGGTGATGCTCTAGGCTCTCATCATATTAGTGAGCTACGAGAGCTAGTTGGCATTCCTGAACTCCCAAAAGGAATTGTCGAGTATGAGGTTAATGGCATTGATCTAATTGCACCAGACAGGGATCATCGATTGAGAATGCAAGGACCCACAACAACTGGTATGTCCTTCAATCGACTCAAAATGGGTCAGTGGTTTGTTGGACTTGCAGAGAGTGCTGGAGCAGAGGTCATTTCTTCAACTCGCGTGAAGAAACTAATCTTCGATGATGGAAAAGTAGCTGGTGTCAAACTTTCAGAGGAAGGAGGCTCAGAAAGAGAGGTCATGAGTCGCATAGTTGTAGATGCCACAGGAGCAACAGGTATGCTTCGAATGCAACTTCCTGAAACCTCTCCAGTAGAGTGTCACATCGCAAGTGAAGACCGAATGGTTGCTTGGCGTGACATCTACGAAACCCCTGATTATGAATTTGAAACTCCTGATATTCTTGAAATATTCTGGAACCAAGAAGAAACTCTAGGTGGATATACTTGGGTGTTCCCACAGGGGAAGAACCGCGTTAATGTTGGAAATGGTGTAATGACTATTGAGGGGCATCGAAATCCAAAAGACATACAGTATGATTTTGTAAAGAAGACTTGGATTGATTTATGGGGGAAGGTGAAAGTCATTGATAGCAGCGGTGGAGTTGCACCAATTCGGAGACCTATTGATACGATGGTTGATGACAACTTCATGCTTGTCGGGGATGCTGCATGTCAAGTGAATCCCATTCATGGAGGTGGAATTGGCTCATCACTATTGGGTGGTGCTCATGCAGGAATAGTTGCATCTGAGGCACTTGAAAAGAATGATACGTCAATCGAAGCACTCTGGGACTATAATCCACGTTATCACAAGAGCTATGGATCAAAACAAGCCGCTCTTGATGTCTTTAGATGGTTCTTGTTGAACATCACCAATGAAGATATTGACTTTGCTTTCAGAAAACAAGTGATCAAAGCAAGTGACCTTCTTGACACATCAATGACTGGTGAGGTGAAGTTTGGTGCTGGCGAGAAGTTCAAGCGACTTGTTGCAGGGTTTGGCAAGATACCTCTCCTACTTCGTGTGTCAAAAGTTGCAGGTCTCATGAACGACATAAGAAGAGTTTACAGGGAATATCCCTCCTCTCCCAAGGGCTTAAACGCCTGGAAGGAAAGACTTGTGCCAATCTATGCTGCAGCTAAAGAAGCATAAGAGAGGGTGCTGCATGCTTACTTGTCGGAGCAGGCACTCTTCTCCTTCAAGAGGTCAGCCTAATGCGTGTCGTTGGATCTACAGCCGGAATTAGCATTCAGGCTCCAGAAGATGCCTATTTCTCGTACTTCAATAGTCCATACGTGGGCCATGATATTGGATCAGCGATAGATATCTATCCTCGACATCAGGTTTGGTATGGCGATGTTGTTTCCCCTGTTTCCGGAAAAGTCGTGAAGATCAAGAAAATGAGGATGGGACAACCAAAGGATTTTCCGACTCATGATTTCGATTATGCAATTGGTATACTTCCTGAGGAATCGAATAATGACATAGTACGTATAATGCATTGTGAACCAACTGTGTCTGTTGGAGAAACCGTCAGCATGGGTGGTAAGATAGGGCATGCAATACGTTCTCGTTATTTCAATTATTGGACTGGGCCACATTATCATGTTGAGATAGTACCATCAGAATCATTTGAACGTTCGACTAAATCCTACCCCCTTGAGTTAACGTATCATTTCGAAGCCAAAAAAACGCGGAGTGTTAATAAGAAAAATGAATTCCTAGTTTGTTCTGTGACTAAGGATCATATTGTTGGTTACGCAGAGAATCTTGGGCAAGCTTCAATCGGAGATCTAGTAGGTCTCCCAGCAGTAAGTGAGGATGAGGAACTCAAAGGAATTCTGGATGGAGGACTCTCACACTACAAAATCGGGGGAGTAATTGGTTCAGAACACCTAAGGGAAGGCACACAGGTCTATCTATTGGACTCCTCAGTAGGCACTATACGTAAGTCCAAATCTGGTACTACTCTTTTCGATCGTGGTCCATCAATAACCTCTTTCCTGGACATGACTGAACTGCGGGGGCTCTCTTGCTTTATCTATTCCAAACATTATACAAAGAGGCAAGTACCACAACTCATACTAATTCCCAAGAGATACGGTCAATTCAAGGATCTTTTCAATGAAGGAGACCTACATGAATTACGAATAGTTAGTAGCAACAACACGGTTAAAGCAGGTCAAGTCAAATGAGAGATGATGATCTTGTTTGAGAGAGTTCGTCTATCTTTGGGGACAGCTATTCAGATTGGGCTTGAATCAGGAAACCAGGATCCAAATTTCACAACAGCTTTCTTCATGACCTTTCGGGAGGAAGGATGTGAAGCAAATTGTGCATTCTGTCCGCAAGCTCAAGAAAGTACATCCACATCTGATAGACTATCTCGGATTTCTTGGCCTGATTATTATCTAAAAGAAGTTATTCAGAATTGGCCTGCACTAGGTCAGTTTAGAAGGATATGCGTTCAGACTATTTGCTATCCTAACGTAGTAGAGGATGTTGTGGAAATAGTAAGTGAACTACGAAAAGTTTCCAAACTACCAATATCTGTAGCAATTCATCCTATCCAACCAGATGATTTGATAAGGTTGAAAAAAATTGGAGTTTCGAATATTGGGATTGCACTTGATGCAAGTACACCCGAACTTTTTGATAAAATCAAGGGAGAACATCGTGGAGCTGCATATCGATGGGAAACTCATCGCTTGGGACTTAAAAATGCATTACAAATTTTTGGTAAAGGACATGTGACCACTCATCTTATAGTTGGTCTAGGAGAAACAGAGAAGGAAGCCGCAGATTTCATTCTTGAAATGTATGGGATTGGAATAAGCGTCGGACTATTTGCCTTCACAAATATCAAGGGCACCTCACTAGAAGATCGACCTCCACCGGACCTCTCATCATATCGAAGAATTCAAGCAGTTAGGCAATTGGTTTCTAAAGGTCTTCTCAAGTCTAATCAAATTCGTGAGAATGAAGATGGCAGTGTTTCATTAGACATGGATAGTGAGATGATTTGGCAAACCTTATCATCAGGGGCTGCATTTCAGGTAACTGGTTGCAAAGGTTGTAATCGCCCCTTCTATAATGAGAGACCTCGTGGTCCGATGTACAATTATCCACGACGTCTGACTGAGGAGGAAGTTTTGAGAGCAATGAAGGAATCAAACTTGGTGGTATGAGTGGAAGAATTTCGATTCATTGACTTGGAAACACACAATGCCTACCAGAACATGGCTACAGATGAAGCTATCATGCTGGCCATGAAAGAGGGAAATGCTTCTCCAACTCTAAGACTATATCGATGGAAACCCTCAGCTGTATCAATAGGAACTTTCCAAGGTATGTTAGATGAAGTGGATGTAGAGTTCTGCCAATCAAGGGGTATTGATTTCATACGTCGCATCACAGGTGGTGGGGCGGTCTATCATGATTATGAAGGAGAAGTCACGTATAGCATAATAATACCAAAGGGTCACAGATTAGCACCAAACGATATACTAGATTCCTATCGACTTATCTGTGGTGGAATAGTGGAAGCTCTAGGACATCTAGGTATCAGAGGGGAATTCAAACCCATCAACGATGTAGATGTCGGTGGTAAGAAGATCTCTGGGAATGCAATGACACGACGACATGATTGTGTCTTACAGCATGGAACTATTTTGTTGGATTTAGATGTCAACCTTATGTTCTCAATCCTGAAGGTACCACAAGAAAAAATCTCAGACAAAATGATTGCAGATGTTAGGGAGCGAGTAACTTCTATTCGAGATGTGTTAAAAAGAGATGTTCAGATTAGTGAATTGCAAAAAGCACTCATACAGGGATTCTCCGAAGCCTTAGAAATTGAATTAGCCCAAGGCAAACTTAGCTCAGCAGAAGAAAAAACAGCAAGAAGACTTGCTGAGGAAAAATATTCAACCAGTGAGTGGAACTTCTCAAGGTGAGATTCATGCGTGAGTCCAGCTACAAGATTCCAGATGGGAAACTCGTGAAGGTAAAACTTCAGGTCTCCGTAGGACAAATTGAAAACATCAAAATACTTGGTGATTTCTTCCTCCATCCAGAAGAAGCTATACAAAATATTGAAGAAGCACTCATTGGCGCACCTGAGGACGAGAACATCATTGAAACGAGAATATCCAATACTTTAGCAGAAATGGAAGCCTCATTTATTGGAGCAACTGCAAGAGACATTGCCAAAACAATAATGATAGCATGGGAAGCAAATGATCTTTAGATTGATTCTATTGATATTTTTAAACGCTTACGACCGACATCAGTGACATTTTCAATTGTGATGAGTGACTTTTCTAATTTCATTTCAAATTTGTCTTCAACACCAAGATAGACATTCTCAAGTTTTTCAATCAGCGGTTCCTTTGCTAGATCTTTGGGCTTTTGAGGTTGTAACGCAACCATCCCATCACTTGGACCATGCAGGTTCCAGATTGTAGTAACAATGTTGTCAGCCTTCTTTCTATCAGTCGGGGGTGTAATGGCAGCAATGAAGCTCTTTGCGAGATCCTTACCAAATGGACTTATGGTCATGGGACCTCCAATCCAATCTCTATCAAGATAGAGTACTCCTTGAAACACCTTCTGAAACCTATCTACTTTCATTTTGATATCAATGAACTCTTGAAATCCACCAGGTTTGAGATAGATCTCCTGCATCCCATCAGCTATCTGTCGCCTTCCACTCTCTGAGAAATTAAAAAAAGAAAATAGGTCAGTTTTTCTGAGTTCCTCGTAACTCATCAAGAACATTCCTCACGGTGGAATTTCGTACAGGACAATTAAGCACAATACTCTTTTTCTCTATTAGTGTTGCCCTAAGATTATCTGGTTGATCTATTTGATTTGTTCATACGCTTGGTTTGAAGATATTGTACTGCGCCAACACTAAACGCAAGAAGTACTAATCCTACCCAGTCAAGTGGTTCAGGAAATTCTCCAAGAAAAACAATCGAAAGTATTACAATCTGAGGCATCATTGTGCTGTTTATGAGTGCCATATCAACAGCTCTCAGCACCCGCATAGCTCGATTCCACAGGGTAAATGCTAATGCTGTATTGAGAACAGCAAGCCACAATATATAGATCCAAGAAATAGGTGATAGTGGAGGCAAATTTTCAACAGATAAGCCAAATATCATGAGGAAAAGAGCGCCAAACGACATCATCACACCAGTAACAACCAATGGGGGTGTGTCCAACGTACGATTAACAGCTCGGCCAATTACTGCTGCTGCTGAGTTTGCTAGAAGACTGATGATACTGATTACTAGTCCTATTATTGAAACACCCACAAAATCCATAGGATAGAAATAGAGTAAAACTCCAAAAATACCTGTAAGCACAAAGACCGTTTCTAGCAAGGAAGGTTTTTCTCCAAGCAAAGGGATTGCTGAAAGAAGCACGATGATCGGCGTTAGGTTGAGAATAAGAGAAAATGTTATTGCTGGAAGATAGAACAAACCAAGAAATTGTGTTCCCTGGGTTGCTGTGATGTACACGCATCCATATATGAAAAGCATCCCCCACCATTTTCTTGATCGCCCTTTCATTGTTTTTCGCATCTTCGTTTGAGATAGAATCAAAGCGAGCAGTATCAAAGAAGCAATTGTATACCTTAGTCCTGCAAATGTTAATGGTGGAATGTCTTGTAAACCAAACTTGATTATCACGAAAGAGGATGACCACAAAACAGTCACGAAAAGAGCTTCAATTATTGCGATGATCAAACTTCGTCGAGTGACTTCCTGAATTTGCGTGTACGCCTCGCTCAACTGAATTCTTCTCCAACACAAACGGTAGATTAAACTAGGAATAATGTTATGCCGTCTTAAGACGGGTGTTTATAAGGATGATAGAGGCAAAACTGGAGATTACTGCTGAAGGTTATTACTCATGTGATCTCACTAGAAGAATTCCTGTCCGAATCATTCTAGTATCCATTAATGGTCCCTTGGGATTTGGGATTATTCAAAGTTTGACTGGAAGTAACAACCCAATCTCTGATTACATAGTTGAACTCAAAAAGTCTCCAAGTATAATTGAAGTCAGAGTAACTCACAAATCTGTAAATCAATTTTGGACAGAAGTAACTCACAAATTAAGTACGAAATCAATGCATGAAACTATTCTTGAGAGTCATTGCATGTCTCGTTTGCCCATTATCATTGAAGGAGGGACTCAGATACACCACCTTCTAGCTCCCAATCAGGATGCATTTCGTTTAGCATTCGATAATCTCCGTTCAAGATTTTCAAAGGTACGAGTTCTGAGCGTCTATCGTTCGCCTAAGGGAACTCTTGGCTCCGGTCTTACAGACAAACAATTGGAGGCGGTCAAGGTAGCCATTTTGAATGGTTATTATGAGATACCAAGAAAAAGCGAAATCAAAGAGCTATCTAAGATATTGAAGATAAAACGTGTTGCTATGCAAGAACGGTTGAGGAGAGCAGAGAGAATTATCATGCAACAGTTTGCTGAAGAGCATCTCAAACCATAGAGAAAAGTGATAAAGCAAGACGTTATCGAAGTAGTGATTGTTATGGTCGATCCAGAATACCTACGGGATAAGAAGGTTCAGAAGATTGATTCAGATATCAGAGATTTCAAAACTAATCTCCAGAAAGCTGAGATGGATTTGGAAAGTTTGGATGCTCGTTTAGATGCTGAAGTGGAAAGATACCGAGCCGCAGCGAAATCGAAACGTGATTCTTATGAGGCAGTCCGAGTACGTCTACGCGAAGCAGAACGGGATTGGAAATCAGCCGATAAAGAGTACCAAGAATCCAAGAAACAAAAGGAAAAAAATCGCTCAGATCTCAAAAAAGATGTCGAAATGCTGCGAAAGAGAATTCGTAAAGCAGAGGTAGCTAAAGAAAAACGATTTCGTGAATTAGATAATGAGAAGAAGAAAATTGTAGAAAAGGCAAAAAGAGAGAAGGCTCGTGAGCTTGAAGAGGTAAAATCTCGAGAAATTGACCGCGTCGAGGATGAAAAGAAAAGAGAACTCGGATTATAGTCTATGAATTCAGTTGGGGGATTACCAGAGTGAATGCATATTTCACAATAGTGCTTCTTGGATCAATATTGTTCTTCATTGTATGGGGGCTAGGATGGTTTCTTGAGAGAATTTCGCAGAGGGTGCTCCGAACTACACAAGATCCAGGTTCTCGATCTTGGTATATGTTGGTGGGACCTGGAGTTGCTTTGCATGAGTCATCTCATGCTCTTGGTTGTGTTTTTACAAAAACTGAGATTGTGGAATTCAAACCAATCAACGTGGAGCGACAAGGTGACCAGATTGTCCTAGGCTATGTCAAATATATCAAACCAAAGAGTCGATTTAAAAATGCCATCATCAACCTTGCACCTGTTGCTGTTTCATTAGTGCTACTCATTCTATTCGCATTTGGAGCCACATACTTAGTACCTGACCGACCAGAGCTTGGTACAAATGCATTGGATTTGTTAGGCAATCTAATCAATCTGAAATCAAATCCAACCCTACTTTCAGATTGGATGTATCCATTGACAGCAATTGGAGGTTTTGCCTATACATTCCTGTACACATTTGCTGAACTGACAGTGGTTAATCCAGTCTTTTGGATTGTTGCTTTCTTGGCAATGACAATAATGTTCTCTAATGCCCCCTCTAATGTTGATATTCAAAATGCTTCAGCAGGTCTCAAGGCAATAATTGTATTCAATCTAATTTGGTTGATAATAGCATACCTTTACCCTCTTGCAGGTTGGGTCTTATATGGCCTCTACGAAGCGCTTGCTGTCTTGTTCTCACTATCTCTGGCTTTTGCTGCAGTTGGATATGGTTTCTTCATATTAGTAGTTGCTATGGCAAAACTAAAAGCTCCATATCAAATACTACCGTTTCTAGGTTGCATCTTAACAGGAATTGCGTTTTGGTTATACCCAACTCCTATTTCTCTGGCTATGCAAACCATTGTTTCAATTGGAGTATTCATTCTCATTGCAGTGCCAATGTTAATGTCAAGGTCTTTTAGAAAGTGAGTGTAATACCCAATATCATATTCGAAATTTAGACTCTAAAGTATGAGTCTAACAATGGCAAAGATTGACCTAATTCGGAGACCTTCTCTTATTAGTCCAAGACATCTCCTGCGTTACATCTTTTTTACTGAGATGCAGGTAGAACAAGCCTCAAAAATTCTGAACACAATCATGAAAAATGATGGTGTGGTTAAGGATATAGACTGGGAAAAATTTGTGTTGTCAAGCAGAGGTCTCTATGTCAAGGTTATGCGTAAGTTAAGAGATGTTGGTCTAGTTGAGAAGAGAATGGGTGAATTTAGAATTGTTGAGGACTTCTCAAAAGCTATGACAAAACTTGCTGATTATTGGTCTCAGATCGTAAAGTCGTATGCGGAGGGTGATAGGTCTATTGAGTTCTAGGTTCTAACGAACTCTATTTGTCGACTTTAACCTCGCCTTCTTTGATGTCCATCTTCTTTAGGGTTGATTTCACAGTTTCGCCTTTGATTTCAAGAACTCCAAGTTTATCAAGTTCTCTCGCCCATTTCATAACTTGACCTTTCGGAACTCCAAGAGATTTTCCTAACTCAGTAAAAGTAACTGAACCAACCTCATCCACAAGAAGAAGCACCTTTGTATTGCCTTCCATTCCTAATACCTTGATGTATCTTTGTGTTCTTTCGTTAGCAAGGTCTCTTTGCTGCAAGGCTATGTCTCGTTCTTTCTCCATTAGACGAGTGGCTTTCTCGAAAGCTTCTTTCTGCATTTCCACAATTTTCACTTGCTCTTTGGTTTCCTGATTTTCACGTTCCAAAGAATGGATCTTTTCATCCATTTCTTTTACTTCTGCAATCTTGTCTTGTATATTATTTAATTCAGCCAATCGTTCCGCTGCTTCTTTCTCAGCTGCAACCTTGTCTCCAATCAGATCCTCAATCTGTGTTTCTAGTTGTTTAATGTTAGCTGCAGCGAGATCTTCTTCTTTCCGTTTCTCTTCCAATGTTGCTTCGAGGAGCTCGATTTTCGAATTCAATGCTTCTATTTCAGCTTCTGTCTTCTCACTCTGCGGTTTGGCAAGAGCTGCCTCTTCTTTGTAAACCTGAATCTGGCTCATTGCTTCCCCTAACTCGAGCTTCAACTCTTCAGCTTCTTTCCTTGCTTCCTCTATGCTCTGTGTTCTCTTCTCTATTAATGCATCTTTGAGGAGTAAATCATCCTTGAGGTCTTTGACCTCCTCTTCTAGATCTGTAATTCTACGTTCATACTCCTCCCTTGCAGCACCCACAACTTTCCCTTCATCTACCCTTGATTGTAGATTTCTTATTTCAAGTTCTAGCTTGGTAATTTCAGCCTGCTTTTCAGCTAGTTCAGTTCTTTGTGCAGTTGTTTCTTCTTCCAAGCTTGTCATGAACGACCTAACAATGTCTTGCTGTTCAACTATCGTTCTTCGAAGGTCAACTTCTGACTCTCTTACTCGCAGGGCAAACTCCTTGAATCTCTCTTGAGTCTGCTCTACAATCTTATCCACGAGGTCTTTTTCAAGTGCTGAAAACTCTGCATCCACTATATCGACAAACATTGACTCGATGAAATTCTTATAGAACTTCATTCTTAGGCGATCGACCATTTCTCCAGATATTCGAGTCTTCAGGTCAACAACATTTCCTCTAAATGCTAGTAATTGTGCTGCGAAGACTCCAACAACACCTCGTTGAAGAGAAGATATGTCTGCCCTAAGAGTTTCCAATTTTCTAAGAAGCGCATCAAACCCAGCAACAGCATCTTCATCTCCTGTCAGTTCACGAGGTGCTGAAGTTTCTAGATGCTCTACAAAGTCAAGAGCAAGTGCTGCAGCTGAAATTAGATCCTCACCATTTTCCACTGGCATTATTGTTTCACCAGATTCATCTACTCCTTCTGCTAACCTTTCAAGCTCTGAATCGGATAGAACAGCTCCTTTGAGAGCCTCATCAAGTGCAGCTTTTTCTTTGTCGGTGAGTTTCTTTCCAGACATTTTTTTCCCCTGCAACCAAGGTTATTGTGTACAACGCTTCGCTCTGTATAAGCTTTGCGAGAAATTATGTCAGTTTGTACTATTACTACCCTATGATTCTATCCTTGATGTACTAATTTCTGATAAATATCATGAAAGTGTAATGCCCTAAACGACTCAATGTTTGTGGATCTGCACTCCTATCTAGGTCTGAAATGAAACCTTCTGAAATATCCACATCCTTGCCATCGATATACTGAAATCCAACGGACTCAAGTATTTTCACATTGTCGACGACATATAATGAGCAAGGCATTGTAACTATAAGAAGAGCTCCTTTCTTTAGCGTTTTATGCACTTTCTGCAGACTAATTATAGCGTTGCTATATTCCTGATAATATTCATGTAAATAGCCGACAACATCATTGTTCAAAACACCAATATTGAATGCTTCAGGTGGAATGAATTGCTGATTCAACAAATGATGGTCGAGCTGAGTCATTGTGTTTTGGTTATTCTTGAGATATTCAATCATACTTGGTCGAAATTTTGCATCATTATCCATAGTTTCCAATTTAGCATGAATAACCCTAGCATTGTCCAATAGATTTGATTCCTCAAGCTTTCCCAAAAGACTATCAAGCCGCAATGCATGCAAGTCTGTACAATATACCACCCGCCTGTTTTGAAGATTAATATCAGTTCCAAGATTAGCCAATAGATTCAGGAAGAAAGAAGGCACCCTATCGTGTTCACCCGCAGCAAAATCAGCAATTAAGAGATTCGATCCTTTTTCTACGGAGGAAAAATAATCCCCAAAAACCTGACTCTTAATGATCCATGCGATAGGATAAACTTTGTATATTTCTTTACTCAGTAACATTCTCTCCTTGCGTATTATGGGTACTTGACTTCAAAGAGCTTTATGTCCTCATTCTCGGTAATCACATAATGCTCTTCATTAGCTTCCAGCAGGATGAAGTCTCCTGGTTTAAGATCGAAGGTTTCAACCCCGTCCGTTATCTTCCCAGCACCAGAAATGACATAGATTACTTGTCTTTCAGAATGAATGTGAGGTCTTTTTGGAACATCACTCTCTGCTTTTACAACCCTTACCCCAGCGGTAACTTCACCTTGGATCACATCATAAACTTGGACAGTTCCCTTAACTCCCTCAATCTGACCAGGGGTCATTTCTGTTTCGTTGACCTTCATCATTGAAAACACCTATTCACACCCAACATGAGAACAGAAAGACCTTATCAGGGCTACTACATCCGCGTTTGCATGGTTTGCATGTCATCTCCATTGAAGAATAAGCGTATAGGTGTCATTGGCTTTAATGCTCGACCTATAGCTTGCTCAGCAAAGAAAGCTGGTGCAAATGTCTTCGTTTCAGATTACTGGGGAGATGAGGATCTCTCAGTTTGTTGTGATGATTGGATAGCAATCTTGACACCAACTTGTGGTGAACGGCAGAGACAACCACTGGATATTCCTCTCCATGAAGGGCTTGTTGAAAACCTCATTTACCTCATAAAGGAACATGAGCTGGATTATGTCATTATTGGAAGTGGATTTGACGACCACGCTGATGCTCTTGAACCCTTACACAAGAATGGTTTACTCGTTGGCTGCTCACCAACCCAGATGAGAAGAGCACGTGATTTTTCATCTCTTAGAAAATTAACAAAGTCTCTTGGAATTCAAATGCCCAAACGCATGATTGTGAAAAATCCAAATGAAGCGATGAAAAAAACAGAGGAATTTATCTTCCCCTATTTGGTACGACCTACTCATTCAGGAGGAGGTAGTGGAATCAGACTAGTTCGGAATTCATATGATGTTACAAAGGCATTTGGATATCCTGAAGATAATAGGTATGAACCTCGAATTGCTCAGGAATATATTCGTGGAACTGATATTAGCTGCAGTATTCTTTCAGCCGGAAACCAAGCACTTACTCTCACTGTGCAGGGGCAGCTCATTGGGATGCCATCAGCGGGAAGGAACTGTGATTTTGCATACTGTGGCAATTACATTCCAAGTGGACTACCAAAAGAAACAGTTTCTAGAATTGCTAAGGTTTCAGAAACTATCAGTTCAGAGTTGAAGTTAGTTGGGTCGCTAGGCATAGACTATGTTGTTGATGAATCAAATCAGATATGGCTTATGGAAGTAAATCCTAGAATTCAAGGTACACTAGAGTTGATTGAGGCTGCAAGTACCCTGTCAGTAACAAGTCTTCATGTTTTAGCCCCTCAGGGGATTCTACCTGAAAGAATAGCCAAAATAAATCCAGGTGTGAAGTTGATCGTTTATTCAAGATGTGAGGGACCAGTACCAGATTTGGCGAAATTTCCCAATACTGTTGATAGAACTCCTAAGGGTGTAATTGTGAACATGAGAGATCCGATATGTACAGTCATTGAGGTTGGGAAATCGATGATAGAATGTTATCGGAGAGCGTCTGAAACTGCACTCGCCATTCAGAAGGGTGTAACACAGGAGAAAAAGTCAACTTTTGGATGACTTCTTCAAAACCACAATTGCTACTAATCCAATAACGATAGCTGAAGGAATCAGAATCGATAACGGAATAGGAAGACCAAACCAATCGGTCTTTGAAATTTTGTAATAATAATAGAAGTACGGTTTACGCATTGGGTTATACACATACCCATTCATCTCACGATGTTCAACGTGAAATTCTATCCCTTAGTATTGCCCAGGTACCCACAGTAATCGCCGATTGCCTCTTGAATCAGAGTTTTGAGTGAAATCCTGGTAGTAAGATTTCCCTCCTCAGCGGCTGCATCAATCCAGCCATCGAAAGTTGCATCATCCCAGACAACACCACCCTCACAGATTGAGCCTTTTAGACCAATCCTTTTCTGAAAGTTGAACCAGCTCCTGTGGATGCTGATCTTGATTTAGACATTGCCTACCAATTATGTAAAAACAAAACAAAGATGTATTCGGCAAACTTTAATCTGTAAGGATGTGTATCACCTAGCTAGCAGAGGTGTGCAAGGTGCGAACATGTGACAAGTGTGGCAAAGCAAATCAACCAACACGTAAATTCTGCATAAGATGTGGTGCTTCTTTAATAAAGATGGACGAACCAAAAGAGAAGGCACCACTTCCAACAGTAGAAACTCCACCAATTATTGAAGATCATGTAGCACCTCCACCAGAAAGCATCCCTACAGTTACTGAAGATGAAAAATTCGTGAAACCAAGCCAAGTAACCAAAGATCGCGTTAGAACTGCAGGAGGATTAACCAAACCAAAGTCGGAATTCGAGAAGGCAAAGGAAGCCTTTGCCAAGGCTGAAACTGTAGGAATTGAGGAGGCTGATGGTTCTGGTGTTATTGAAACTAGAATGCTCCGGGCAAGTGAAGTCAAGGAATTACTTGAAGGACCTGGAATGATGGCTGGTGGTGAAGAGATACCTCCACCAAGAATGATGGAGGGAAGCGAGCCACTCCCTCCAGAAGCTGAGCAGTTTATGCCTCCAGCAGGACCAACATCAACTCAGATTGAAGAGTCCATATTAGGTGCAAGATCAGCTTACATTGAACATCCTCCTGAGCCTGAACCCGAACCTGAACCCGAACCTGAACCCCCAATGGCTCCACCTGTAGGTGATGTGCCTGTTTCTCATGAAGTGGGTGCGGACTTCTCATCTTCGCGCTATGAAATGGAAGGTGAGGTTCCTGTTCTTGAGGCGGCTACTGCAGAGGAAGAATCTGAAGCTGAATTAGCGTATGACGAGCCTGAAGCTGAACTGACATATGATGAGTCCGAATTTTCTGATATCGAGGAAATCCCTACCACAGTGGCTAAATCGCCACCACCCAAGACTGAACTAAAAGCTGCTCTAAGTCCGGTGGATGCTGATCTTGATTTAGTCATTGCTTGTCCGGATTGTGGAAAGGTCATCAATGTTGACATGTTTGAATATCCCAAGGAAGTTTACTCCAAAATGGGAGATGCACGACTAAAACAAGCTAGATTTTTTGTAGTGCAGGGAAAACCTGAAATGGCAATGCAAGCAGTCAGAAGATCAAGAGCTTTCTATGAGAAAGCAGAGGACAAGAAGGGCCTCAAGGAAGTCCTCAAGTTGGTGGAGTCTCTTGCCCAAGTTGGTTAAGCTTTTAACCAGAGCTTGGTGAACTTTTCCCTTTCTTTTGGGAAATCGGAAAAACATTCACACATCATAAGAAATCGACCATCGTAGCCACGTTGTTTTAGCTCACGGAAGATTGTGTCAAAGTCAATCTCCCCTTCACCAATAGGAAGATGGGTGTCATATCTAACTGCAAGCTCCCGAATCTCACCTTGAGAAACTTCTCGCTCCTTTCTCAACTTTAAGACATCCTCAATCATCTTTGAGCCATGATTGTCGTGTACATTGACCATGGCAATCTTATCAAAGAAAGAGCTGATATGATCAAGAGCTCTATTTCTGGTTGCAAGAATTTGACCATGACCGATATCAA
>SMTZ1_10001524_pt1 | contig 45115 bp, 32 predicted proteins | sample DeeMarSWOR136_30_FD_25667 | JGI IMG/M metagenome (IMG submission 25667) | reverse complement strand
AGCGATGGTGGATGAGGCGGTGGGGTATGACAAGCGCTGAGAATCCCAATCAACTAAATGGAAAAAAATATCGCCAACAAAATTGGAAATCTCATAAAAATAACATAGAAAATCTTTTCTAATTCTGTAAGGGAAAATGTACCCTCAAAAAACTTGAAGTTAGTTCTATAATAAAATTATTTATACCCCAACTCCCTCAAAACTCCCTCTCGCTGCCGCCATTTCTCTTTTACCTTCACAAAAAGCTCCAGGTAAACAGCACGCCCTAAAAACAGTTCAATTTCTTCTCGTGCAATTTGACCGACTCGTTTTAATGCCGAGCCTCCTTTGCCGATGATGATTCCCTTTTGTGAATCACGTTCAACATAAATAGCCGCACGGATGTAATCTTTGCCTGCATCTCGTTCTTTAAATTCTTCAATCGTAACAGTTGTGGAATAGGGAATTTCTTCACCATATTTCTGAAAGATTTTTTCACGGATGATTTCTGCCACAAAAAATCGTTCAGGATAATCGGTGACCATATCGTCAGGGTAAAAGGGCAGTCCAACCGATAAATTTTCAATAATCAAATTTTTCAACTCATCAAGTCCATCAGATTTCAGGGCAGAAATTGGAATAATTGAAGTTAATTTGAATATGTGAGCATAGTCATCAATAATCGGCAGAAGCTTTTGCTTATCAATAGTATCGATTTTATTGATCACCAGCAGGATCGGCTTTTTGGTTTTTTGCAAATCAGATAAAATCGCTCGATTGGCTTCGGATATTTTGGGCTCGGGTTCTATCATAAAAAGCAGCACATCCGCTTCTTCAACGGCACCATGCGCAGCTTTGACCATGGTTTCCTGTAATTTATATCGAGGAATCAGCAGTCCTGGGGTGTCAAGAAAAATGATCTGGTGATTTTCACCGCTTAAAATACCGAGAACTCGATGGCGGGTTGTCTGTGGTTTTGCCGTGACAATGCAGAGCTTTTGACCCAGGAAGGCGTTCATCAGCGTTGATTTTCCCACATTCGGTCTGCCAATTAATGCCACATATCCCGCTTTGTAGTTCGGTTTCACAGATTCGATCAGCGGTCTGGATGGTTCATGGTTCATCTAATTTTTGTCCTCCTTCTGGACCTTCTCCAGAATCACCTTTCCTTCGGTTTTGATCCTCTTGATTTTCAATAATATATTCCATAGCTTTCTGCTTGTCCTTTGTCGCCAGATCGTGCATAATGACCTGGCTGGTGTATATTCCACCTGAGGCTGAGCCGATCCATTTTTTCTTTAAGGCAATGATAAATAGTATAAAGAGTAGCACAATCAGGGTTAGAAAAATTATCGAACCGATTGGCATTTGATATTCTCCTATTTAAATATAACACAAGATGGCATCTTGTGTTACAATTCTTGTTTATAAAAATATTTATTGGTTTCCGAAACAATAACTCCAGACAATGCTAAAAGCCCTATTAAATTCGGTAATGCCATCAGTCCGTTAAAAACATCGGCAATTGACCAGACCAGTTGTAATTTAACACCTGCGCCAATAAATACAACAATGCAAAAAATAACTCGATAAGGTTTCACCCAGTTCTCACCAAATAAATACTCCAATGATTTTTCTCCGTAATAACTCCATCCCAGCAATGTAGAATAGGCAAAAAAGATCAATCCTATTGCGACGATAATGCCGCCGCTATTGCCAGGCAATCCGTGATTAAAGGCATGGGTGGTCAACTCAGCACCATCATAACCGCTGTGCCACAGTCCTGACTGGATAATAACAAAACCGGTGAAGCTGCAGACCACAATAGTATCAATAAATGTTTGCGTCATGGATACCAGCGCCTGGGTGACCGGATTTTTGGTCTGGGCTGCAGCAGCAGCAATTGGTGCGCTTCCCAGTCCCGATTCATTGGAAAAGACGCCTCTTGCCACACCCATCCTGACGGTCACTCGAATCAAAGAACCTAGCGTTCCACCAATTAAAGCATGGGGTGTGAAAGCGTATTTGAATACCATTAAAAACGCTTCAGGAATTGCTTTATAATTAATGATCATAACCGATAACGCGCCTGCCATGTAAAAGACAATCATAATCGGAACCAAAAAACCGGTAACACGTCCGATGCTCTTAATTCCTCCCAGGATTACGAGTGCCGTGGCGACAGATAGAATCATGCCAGTAATCCAGGGAGCAATATGAAAGCTTGTTTCCATGGCATAGGCAACCGAATTGGATTGCACCATATTCCCGATCCCAAAGGCAGCGATGGAAGCGAAAATAGCGAATAATGTTCCCAGCCATTTCAATCGTAATCCTTTTGAAATGTAGTACATTGGACCACCGCTCATCGTACCGAATTCATCAACTTCTCGGTATTTCACTGCCAGAACAGCTTCGGCATATTTGGTTGCCATACCGAACAGACCGGTAATCCACATCCAGAACAGGGCGCCAGGTCCGCCGGCAGCGATGGCAGTTGCCACACCAGCAATATTACCAGTTCCGACCGTGGCTGCCAATGCAGTCATCAATGCCTGAAAATGACTAATATCCCCTTCTGCTGCTCCTTCTTCTTTTCGTTTGATCAAAGCCAAATAGAGAGAATGCCAGAGCCCGCGAAACTGCAAACCACGCAGTCGAATTGTCAGAAAAATACCAGTTCCCACCAGAAGAATCATCAATGGCGGACCCCAGACCAGATCGCTTGTTTTTTTGAAGAAATCAGTTAATGCTTGTTCCAAATTCCCTCCCTCGATAAGGTTTTTGAATTATAATCACTGACGGAAAAATATCTAATAACAGGAAATATTGGATCATCTATGTGAGGAGTATTGAAGTAATGGTGTGATGGAGAATTTCATTCTAATTCACTCATCTCACTCCAATAATCCAATACTCCATTGCTCCATGTTATATATGATCAGAGCTTCAACTCCTGAAATTTTTTCAGAAGATTAATTAATACCCCTTCGCAACAACAACCCGCTCATGCGAAGGCTCCCTACAAATTAAACACTTTCCCTCTTCTTTGTAAGGGTTTTCTAACGGAATGCACCGTATGGTTGCTTTTGTTTCTTCCTGCAATCTATCTTCGCATTCGGTTTTTCCACACCAATGCACCCAAAAAAATCCACCAGGATCTTCTATTTTTGATTTAAATTCATTGTACTCATCAATCAGGAAAGTATAATCCTCTCTGAATTTAAGTGCCCGTTTGTACAAATTATATTGGATGTTTTCCAGAGTTTTCTCTATGGTGGTAGATAATTCTTCACGAGGCACGGGTGTTTTTTCCCCTGTGTCACGTCGAACCATTATAACCTGCCCTTTCTCAAAATCTTTTGGGCCGATCTCAAGTCGTAATGGCACACCTCTTTGCTCCCACTCATTAAATTTCCAGCCAGGTCGATATCCTTCCCGGTCATCGACTTTGAAAGAAAATTTGCCATTCCATGAAATTGTCAACTGCTCAATATATTCTAAAATTTTATTTCGTTCTTCTTCACCTTTTGTAATTGGAATAATCACAACTTGCGTTGACGCTAATCGGGGCGGCATAATTACCCCGTTATCATCTCCGTGCGTCATAATAATCGCACCGATCAATCTTGTAGAAACTCCCCAACTGGTGGCATAAACATATTTAACTTCGCCATCTTCATCCTGAAAAGTGACATCAAACGCTTTAGCAAAATTTTGTCCCAGGTTATGAGAAGTTCCTGCCTGAAGCGCCTTTTTATCCTGCATCATCGATTCAATACAGTAGGTTCGAACCGCACCGGCAAACCGCTCTTTCTCTGTTTTTAATCCTTGAATAACGGGAATAGCCATAAATTCCTCAGCAAATTTGGTGTATATCTTTAAAATTTTCATAGTCTCTTCTTCTGCTTGTTGATCAGTAGCATGAGCGGTGTGCCCTTCCTGCCACAAGAATTCGGTCGTCCTCAAAAATAATCTTGTCCGCATTTCCCAGCGAACCACATTTGCCCACTGGTTGATTAAAATTGGCAGATCACGATAAGACTGAATCCATTTTTTGTACATACTCCAGATGATTGTCTCTGAAGTCGGTCGAATCATTAGCGGTTCCTCTAACTTTTTTCCACCCCCATGCGTTACCACTGCACATTCTGGCGCAAATCCTTCCACATGATCAGCCTCTTTTCTCATAAAACTTTCAGGAATAAATAATGGAAAATACGCGTTTTCATGTCCGGAATCCTTAAACATTTTATCGAGCGCAGCTTGCATTTTTTCCCACAATGCATAACCATTGGGTTTTATTACCATACATCCTTTAACTGGTGCATAATCAGCCATTTCACCAGCCGCGATTACATCTGTATACCATCGTGCATAATCTTCTGCTCGCTTTGTAATTCGTTTTGCCATATCCTTTTTTGATCCTCCTCGTTGTCGGTTTTAGATTTTTGGGTAATATGGTGATTAGGTAATTGGGGAATTAGGGAATTGGGGAATTAGGTAATTAGGGAATTGGGGAATTAGGTAATTGGGGATTTAGCTAATTTTATAATTGCATACACAGTTATTTACCTATTTACTCAGTTACTCAGTTACTCAGTTACCCAATTACCCATTTACCCAGTTACCTAATTGCCCAGTTACCCAATTACCTAATCGTTCAATTGCCACTCATCTGGGCAGTGACTAATTTCTTCAATAATTTTCTTCTCTATATTATAAAAACATACAGTTGGATCAGGAAAAGATTTCAAACAGAAAAGCTCTCTACTTCTTTCCCACTTCGGTTTTGATTTGTCGATCACATCGACCAATACGCCCTGGTCACAATGCAGGCATTTAGTTGGCTGGTTTTCAAATGAAATAGTTGTGTGTTTTACAACAAGCGCCTGGCTTTTCGTCCAGGATTGCTCACCAGATCGTTCAATAAATTCGACTGAGTTGATCTTTTTGAAAATCAGTCGTCCCTCGTCTAATTCAACCTTAGCTCGAAACTCGATTGTGTCCCCGGATGCAAACTGGAAACGCTCCTGTTGATCTGGGTAAATTACTACATAGCAATGATCTTCCCAATGAACAGTATTGATGAAAGCTTCATCAAAATGAATAAAATAACCGTTTAATTGTAAATGACTACTTTGATGATGAATATTTTTTACCAAAGCCGGTTTGACTGTTCTTATTGTGCCCTGAATATCAATTTGCCTGTCATTGATCGACTCGAACCAATCCTCAAAATCGTCTAACTCATTTAAAAATTGTGCGTATTCATCCTCAGATATAAGTAGCTGAGGTTGATTATGGATTTTTTCGTCAAAGTAATGTTTACAACTGAAACAGTTTCGACCGACATGTTTGTAGCCCTTTATGCAGGAATTACCTTTATTCAAAAGCTTGCATCGCCAGAGAAAATAGATACATCCCTGGGGATAACAATTTTTAACTCTTAAGACATGATGAACAGAAACCCGATGCTCAAACTTTGTATGTCCTAACGATTTGCACTTAAATATATCTAAACGTTTGTATGGGTTTATCATTATAAAAACAAATATTTATTCGTAAATCAAATTAAAGTAGGAGAAATAAATAGCGGGATAATGTTTTGCAATTTGATAATCCATTTTAAGAATAATTCAAGCTAAACAGCATCAGCAAATTGCTGACAGATTTCATCGAAAAGGATAAAGCCCCTGGTTGTTAGTTTAAAGCGTTCGTGTTCAAAATTATATAATTTGCTGTTCGAATAGTCTGCCATTTTATTTAATACATTTTGAAATTTTATCCCAAAATCCAGATGAAATTCATTTTTAAATTGTTTCATTTCAAGTCCCTGCACGGTTCTAAGGTTCAGATAAATAAACTCCATCATTTTCTGCTCATTTGATAACTTTTCAAATCCTCCAATTGGCTTTTGTTTATGATAAATAAGATTTAGGTATTGATCAATTGAATTTATATTCCATTGCCGACGCGACTGCCAAAATGAATGAGCTGAAGGCCCTATTCCCAGGTATGGCGAGCCGTTCCAATACATGGAATTATGCTTACTTTGAAAATCTGGCAAGCTAAAATTTGAAATTTCATACTGTTGATAGCCATGATTCGCTAAAATTTTTACGGCAGACAGGTACATCTCTGCTTCTGTTTCTTCGCTAACTTTGCTTAGTTTGCCTGAGGATATTTCAGATTCCAACCGAGTTCCTGGCTCGATTGTTAATCCATATATTGAAATATGCTCAGGTTTGTAATGGATCGCTTCATTCAGATTTACTTGCCATTCAGTTAGGGATTGTCCTGGTATTGCAAAAATCAGATCAAGACTTATATTGTCAAAACCAGTTTGTTTTGCCCAGCTTATACATTCTCTTGCCTGGTCTGCATTGTGAAATCGCCCTAAAAGTTGCAATTCTGAGTTAGAAAATGATTGCACTCCAATACTGATTCGATTAATCCCTGCTGAGTAATAATCTTTTAATTTTGATATACTTAAAGTCTCTGGATTTGCCTCTAATGTAAACTCTAAGTTTTCGTTAAAATGAAAGATATTCTGTGCGTGCTGAAACAAATCACTTATTTGACTTGCAGAAAATAATGACGGTGTTCCGCCACCAAGATAAATTGTGTCAAATTCGATATTGGAAAAAATCGGATGTTTCGAATATAGCTCAATTTCGATTTTTGCTGCTTTTATAAAATTATCAATCAGATGTGCTTCTGCTTTGATTGAGTAAAAATCGCAGTAATAACATTTCTGAATACAGAACGGAACATGTATGTACAACGCTGCTTTCATTGAGAAATTAAGGGAGTTGGATAATATAAACTTCTCATTTAATCTACATAAGTTAATCTTTATAAATTTCGAAGAAAATTGAAATGGCTAAGTTACATAGTCCCACTCCCTAAAAAACCACATCCTATTTCAGCATAGCAAATTTGGCTTTCGATCCATTTTTTATCGAATTAAGTTAGCAATACGAGTGAATCGAATTCTTTTGTGAATTTTGTATAGAGGAACCTGGCTATCCCAAGAAAAATAGATAATTAACGCTTGTCCCACTATATTCTCCCGTGGTAGCACTCCCCATACACGGCTGTCAGAACTATTGTTTCTGTTGTCCCCCATAACAAATAAGTGCCCTTCTGGTACTTTCAAGGGGCCAAAACCTTCAGTTCTGCGGTGGACATCTTCATAACGTGCGAATTTGATGCTATTTCCATCTTTATCGAATGCTTGATATTCAACCAAATATTGTTTTTTTTCTGACTTATAAATTTTATCCAATATTCGTACATTTTGTCCTGGTTCCCCATCGATAAAAATTTCTCCACCTCGCATTTCTATACTACGACCGTCTTTGGTCTCAACAAGTCCAAAATTTGTTGAAAGATAGCGTGTGTTTTCGTATTGTCGAATCGTATAAGTTTTACCATTTTCCTTCATTATTTTAAAGTATAATATGTATTCTCCCTCTGCGGGATCATAGTCCCGTTTTACAAACTCTGATTTTCCTTCAGGTTTTCCATCTACAAATACAAATCCATCTCGCAATTCAATTGTTTGTCCGGCAACAGCCATGCATCTTTTAATGTAGTCCAATTTTGTGTCCAATGGAAATTTGAATACAACAATATCGCCAGGTTTAGGATCCTTAAAAGCGGGGAGACGAAAATATGGGATATTAATATCTAATAATGGAATATGATCCGGTGTACGCACCCCGTAAATAAATTTATTAACTAATAAAAAGTCACCGATAAGTAGCGTGTCTTTCATCGAACCGGTGGGAATACGAAATGCCTGTACAACCAAGATTCTCAATATCAATGCAGCCACAAGCGCTACTAAAATAGCTTCAACATATTCTCGAACGATATTTTTCTTGCTGGCTTCTCTTTTTTTACGTTTTTTTTCGCGACGATTTTTATACCATCTTATAATTGACTGGAAAAAATTTGAATCGGTCTTTGTCCTGTTTCGTTGTTTATCAACCATAATCTCCTCAGCAGTATATCGGTTAAAGTAAATATATTTTTAAATTTATACGAATTAGTTGCTTCATTGTTCAAAATGATTAAAATTCCCATTCCATTTTACTTAATTTTTTTGCGCTGTTATAATTCACTGTAATAATCAGAACAACAGATAGCAGAATAGCAATACACATGGAAGTGATGTCCAGGAACTGCTGTGATAGCTGAAGTTTCAATCCAATAAAATAGAAAATAACGATAATAAATCCAAAGAGCGCAACAGTGAGAATTGAAAATACTGACAGTAATAATCCACCTGTGGGACTTAGCATCCGCTTCGGATGATCCCAATCGAAACGAGCAAAGTAAATACCCAACATCAATCCAATAGATGAAAGTGCACCAATTAAGGCTAAACTTGCGACAAAAGCTAAAAGCACGATTCGGAAAGGATGTTGGAAGTAGATGCTAATGATAATAATAGCGATCCACGAGATGACAGTGCTCAAGAGAAAACCTAATAAAAACTTTCCAAGTAATAATTGAAAAGGAGATTGAGGGATAAGCTTCGTCAGCCAGAAAGATTTTTTTTCAAGCGGTATCAACCGAGAACTAATTTGGGCTGAGATAAGCGCACTAAAAAACAATAAAAATGTATATGGGAAATAGATTGCAAATTCTGAATCGAACTTTTCCGGACGCTGGAGCAAGGGTAGAAACACCATCATTACGGCGAACAGCAAAATGTTTACAAATTGCCTGGTATCGCGACTGAGGAGTTTGAAATCACGAAAAAATATGGTAGTTGCTGCTTTTGAAAAAAATAGGTTAAAATCCAGTGATTCGGAAAATTTGGTTGTTCGAATCTTGCTTTTTCTTTTCAGTGTTAGGACCTGTTCGCTGGCGATAAAACCTCGTTTAAAAGCATTGTTACTTAATTGAACACAAATTAGAAAAATGCAAATCATTAGAATTACAAGGGGGACAAAGTTAAATAAGACTGATTTTAAGTCTGAATGGGCAAAGCCTGAAAGTGCCCGGGCTGCCCAGGTAGACGGCAATAGATGAAACCAAAAATTATGAGATATTTGCTGTAATGTTTGAAAGGTTTGTGGATTGAAATCCTGTGAATTCTGATTAAAAGTAGATGCTCTAACGACTTGCAAAACCAGCCAGATACTTAAAGAAACAATTCCCAACAAAATTGCCATGTACTCTTTGGCTTTGGCAGGTGGTATAATTCTCACGATCAGTAATGCGCCAAGAAATGAAATTGCAATGGGAATTGCAAGAAAACATACTACATTAATCAGCATGAAGGGATAATAATACCACTGGGCTTGAGTGATCCATCCGTAAGCGATAAAGATGGGGAAGCCCATGAAAATGAAAAAATATGAATTTGCAAATACAGCCTCGATAAGTTTGAACGTAAAAATTGTATTGTTCGAAACCGGGGAGACCATTAACAGCGGCAAGTCACTGGAAATAAACAAATAGTGAATTGAAACCGTAATACCACTGGCAAGTAAAAAAATAAAAAATCCTAAAAATAAAACCACAATCGTATTGTCAATTAATGCTGAACCTAATTGTGAATTAGTGGCAAGTGTAGCAAAAATTTCAAAAATCCATTTGTAAATAAAAAAGAAAAGAACTCCCCCACCGATCAAGGCAAAAAATTTTCGGGGTCGCTTCTTGGGTGGAACCTTTATGAAGCCATTTGCTATGGTTAATATCTTTATTTTCATTAAAAGGAGGATTTGTTTAAAACTCGACATTATTTGTCCTCCAAATATTTCAGCACTTCATCGTATTCACTTCCGCCAGTGAGTTCTAAGAAAATTTCTTCCAAACTTTGTTCTTTCTGTCTGGATTGAAGTCGTAATTCCTGCATGGTACCACAGGCAATAAGTTTACCTTTATCGATAATTGCCACCCGATCACACATGGCCTCTGCAATCTCTAAAATATGTGTCGACATGAAAATTGTCGTGCCCTTTTCTACCAGTCCCCTTAGCAAATCTTTCAAATTTCTGGCACTTTTCGGGTCCAATCCCACAGTTGGTTCGTCAAGAAAGAGTACTTTGGGATCATGGATTAGCGCTGCCGCTAAAATAGATTTTTGTTTCATTCCATGGGAAAAATCCTGAATCAGATCATTGGTGCGATTTTCCAGGTCGAACAGTTCAATTAGATTCGCAAACCTTCGTTTGAATGTATTATTTTCAACATTGTACAGTTTGGCAATGAATTGTAAAAATTCTTTTAGTGTCAATTTTTCATAAAGTACTGGTGTATCTGGCACCAATCCAAACTGTTGCTTTGCCTCAATTGGTTGTTCTAATAGATCATAACCCTCTATTTTTACTGTTCCTGATGTCGGTTTTAGCAGGCCAGTCATCATTTTAATAGTTGTAGTTTTTCCGGCTCCGTTCGGTCCCAGGAATACGAATAGCTCATTGCCAACCTGCAGGTTTAAATCATCCACAGCAAGCAGACCATTATATTCTTTTGATAGGTGAATGGCTTCTATCAATTGTTATTTCCTTTAAAGATTATTTTTCAACTTGCCCTTTAATGCATGAAACGGAATTCCTGGCCTATCAACCAGAACTATGGTTCTCGTCTCACGTCTCACTTCTGCCGTCTTACTTTCTATCATTCCACTTTCAAAACAGCCAGGAAAGCCTCCTGCGGCACTTCAACGCGACCAAGTTGCTTCATACGTTTTTTGCCTTCTCGCTGTTTTTCAAGCAATTTACGTTTTCTGGTAATATCTCCTCCATAACATTTGGCGGTTACATTTTTTCGCAGCGGTCTAATCGATTCTCTGGCTATAATTTTACTGCCGATTGCTGATTGAATCACGACTTCAAACATTTGGCGGGGAATTAATTCTTTTAATTTCTGGCAAATTTTTCTTCCCCATTCATAACCCTTTGATTTATGAACAATAATCGAAAGTGCGTCCACTGGATCTTTGTTAATCAGTATATCTAATTTTACCAGGTCTCCCTGTTTGTACTCTGAAAACTCGTAATCAAACGAGGCATATCCTTTACTAACAGATTTCAACTTGTCATAAAAATCATAAATTATTTCGGCTAATGGAAATTCGTAGTGCAGATCAACCCGTGTTGGATCGATGTAGTCAGTATTTTTATAAATCCCGCGTCGTTCCTGGGCAATTTTCATAATGTTGCCAATATATTCAGTCGGCGTTAAAATGTTGGCGCGGATATATGGTTCCTCGATAAAATTGATGTTCCCCTGTGGCGGTAAGTTCACAGGATTATTAACCATAATGATTTCGCCATTGGTTTTATGTACTTTAAACGCAACACTGGGCAGCGTGGTTACCAAATTGAGTCCATATTCGCGTTCCAACCGTTCCTGGATAATTTCCATGTGGAGAAGTCCTAAAAATCCACATCGGAAGCCGAATCCGAGCGCAATGGAATTTTCTGGCTCAAAAACAAGTGAAGCATCGTTCAATTTTAGCCGGTCAAGCGCATCGCGGAGGTCTTCATAATCATCATTATCCGCAGGGAATAAGCTGCTAAAAACCATGGGCTTGGCTTCGCGGTACCCAGGCAAAGGTTTCGCAGCAGGTTTTTCCACGGACGTAATTGTATCACCAACTTTAGTATCTTTTACCTCTTTGGCACCGGGAATAACATAGCCAACCTCACCAACAGTTAATGAGTCCCTTGGGATATTTTTTAATTTTAAAATGCCAACTTCATCTACCTTAAACGTCTTATTATGGGAAAAAAATTTAATTGGCATATCAGTTTTAATTTCGCCGGAATAAATTCGAATATAAGCGATAGCACCGCGATAGCTGTTAAATGTTGAATCAAAAATTAAAGCCTGAAGCGGCGCCCTGGGATCGCCCTTTGGTGATGGAATCCGCTTAACAACCGCTTCGAGCACTTCTTTGATTCCTATCCCTTGTCGAGCACTACAAAGCATAATTTCACTTTCGTCAATTCCAATTATTTCAACAAGCTGCTGTTTGACGAGGTCGATCCGGGCATTTTTTAAATCGATTTTATTGATAACAGGAATTATTTCCAGATTATTTTCTAAAGCAAGGTAAAGATTACTTATTGTTTGCGCTTCCACACCCTGTGCAGCGTCAACTACCAAAATTGCTCCCTCACAGGCAGCTAAACTACGAGAAACTTCATAAGAAAAATCAACATGCCCTGGTGTATCGATTAAATTAAGTGTATAAACTATATTATCTTGAGCCTTATAATTCATGGTGATGGCGTGGGATTTTATGGTTATTCCGCGTTCACGCTCCAAATCCATACTATCCAAAATCTGATCGACCATTTCCTCTTTTCGGAAAGTACCAGTCTCTTCCAGCAACCGATCCGCTAATGTTGATTTACCATGATCAATATGGGCGATGATTGAAAAATTTCTAATTCGTTCTGTTATCATAAATACTTAATCCCAAATGTCCAAGTCCTAAAAATAAAACCTATAAAAGTATGAAATTTTTAGGAAGAAAGCAATAAAAAAAATCAGGCTTGTTTTACAAAAAATATATTCATTCAAAACCAGCCTGATTTTTAAAATAGACCTAATGAAAATTTGATAAGTATCAATCTATTATCGAATTCAACCTTATCCAGACCCTTGCCTTAATCCTCCTCTTCAATCTCATAGATCGGTTTAATATCCACTGGAATATCTACTAATTTATCCAGTGCTGCCTGCATTGTTTCTGTCATAACACCATAATTTTCAATAAACTGTTTCGCTGCGTTATAATTTCCTTCCGCCTGGATTGTCAGGAGGGTATGAGCTAAGTTTTTAATGGCATTTTTAACTTTTGAGTGATTAACGCTGAACTTTTCTGTGTCTTCGTTAAAATCAAAAGCTCCATTTTCTAGCAAAAAATTAAATTGAATCATGTTCGCCCGTCCATGAGCCGATTCAGTCCCGAATCGCACAGACCTGAACATTCCACCCAAGTAAGTTACGTAAAGGCTCTCTTCCAATGATTTTGGAAAAACTCCCTTATCGATTAAAAACTGAACATTATAGTTCCCGCAAACATCTGCTTTTGCCTCTTCCATTGTGGAATAATGATCTGCTAGCATTTTATTAACTGTTGTTTTTTCACCATCTGGTAGTGTAATGATGCCAGGTCCCAATCCGTGACTGACTTCATGTAGCAGTATGTGATTGAAATAGGCATCGAAAGATAAATTAGGGAGTTGTTCCGGGTCGATGACCTTTTCAACGATTGGCTTTAAAATTTTATTGAATTTTGCTTCCTGAACATTTTTTAACAGAACTTTTTTACTTCCCTTCGCTTCCCGAACACGCTCATCATTCGGCAAATTAAATGCTAAGGTTTGCACTCCCGCCCTCGTGTCACCAGCCGTGTAAATTTCCTGGACCACCTTTATTGGCGAAGAACTGCCCCTTTCGAAATTTTTCCACTCATCTTTGTAGGGTAAATTCTTCTCCATATCGTTCAAATAATTTGCCACAGTAGCAAGTTTTTCGCTCTCAACCGGATCGACCACAGTAATAAACGATTCGAAAGCAGCTTTGTAACCGAGCAGGGCATCTTCGTACACTTCATAGGGACCAATTACCACTTCAATTTGGCTGTCTAAATCCATCCAGTCCATATCGCTTTGAAAATAATCGTTGCTTAAAAAAGCCTTAGCTCGACTGTTTAGGAATTTCTCCAGAGATTTATTTTCACAGAACTCGGCTGCTTCTCTGAGCAATTTTGCAGCAGGTTCCAACATATCTTTATAGGCTTGTGAATAAGGAATAGCTGCTAATCTATCTCCATCCCGTTGGATTATGGTGAAATTACTTTCAAAATCCGCTTTTATTTCAGGATTTTTTTCTATCCATTCCAAAAATTCTTCTTTGGTCAAATCTTTGGGATAATAATTTGCGCCATCCGGTTTTTGTTCTGAAATGAGAAAAGGCTTATTTTCGTCCAGTCGGTCAAAAGGACCGTACATGATGTTAAAAAATTCGGCATACCTCTTATCATCAGGATCATTAGATTTTGCTAACGATTTTTTTATGGCTTCATTTTTAGAATAAACCTGCCTGAGAAAAATCTGGTCGATTAATTTGGAGGCTTCCACCAATTTCTGAACCACTTGTTGGTCCTTTGCTGATAAAATAGATTTATCATACTCAATTTTTACTGGCGCAAATTTGTTTAATTGCGTTTTGACGTGTTCCAGATCGGCTCTTTGTAATTCCATCGGCTTCTCACAGTTAATGATTAATGTTGAAATAAAAAAGAATGCGACTAATGAGTAGATGATTTTTCTCATATCCGTCTCTCCTTAACTTTTTGGTTATTTGGTTATTGTTTTAAATTTATCAGATAAAATTCCCTTTGAAAAACATTAATTTCTATCTAATCCGCTTTCTATCTTCTCGATGGAAATTTTTAATCGCCGTCGTACATCATCGGGCAAAGAGGATTCCTGTAATTCCTTCAGTGCCTGTAGCGATCTTTCATTTTTAAACAATCCCAGAATATCAATCGCTTTCTTTTTGATAAAGTCATCAGAATCTGATAACAATTCAATTGCAAACGATTCAACCTCAGGGTTACCGTTCCCAATTTCTTTCAATATCGAAAGTGCTGTGATGCGCAAATACTCTGGCTGGGAGCGATCTCCTGCATATCTCATGGCTATGGGCAAAACTCGTGTATCTTTCAGTTGGCGTAAAGAATGAAATGCAGCAGTTCGAATAACATCGTTATGAGAATCCATGTCGACGAATTTGCTAAAAAATTCAAAACTGCTGTCATCAGGTACATTGGATAACCCATAAATAGCTTCTGCGACTACATAATAACTGGAATCATTTTCTGCAATTTCTCTGAACAAGGAATCGAGCTTTTTATCATAAAAATAACTGAGTGCGATAAGCGCTGCTGCCCTGACCTTTGGGTGAGGATCTCTGCAAGCCTTGATTAAAACCGTTTTCGATTCAGGACGCTGATAATCAATAAACAAGTATGCTGCCTCTTTTCGAACAGCCCAGAATGGATCGTTTAATATGCATTTTTCCAAAGTTAAAACGGTCTCTAATGTATCATAAGTTGTTCCTTCTAATTCTTCGATGGCGATTAATCGAGCTGCCACATTTTCATCATGCAGGAGTTGAAAAATCCATTCCTGCTGAGTTTTGATAAAGGATGATTCTTTTAAAATCCAGTTATCCTTGTCAAATCTTATGAGCCGGGGAGAGGATGGAAACGAAAATTTAAATGTATCCACTCGTGAATTTAAAAATACTTTTTGGGTAATTCGATTTGAGGCGCCAATAATTTCTATTTCAACTGGCATTTGAAAGACAAGAGGAACCAGACTTAGAGAATCTTTCTGCGTCTGCTCCACGATTAATAGAATTTCACTTATTTCAGGTCGAAATTCCGAAGAAATTTTAAATTTAGGGTGCCCTCCATGGTAAATCCATTGATCGAAAAACCAATTTAAATCCCGTCCGTATATTTTTTCTACAACCTGCTGAAAATCTTTTGTTTCCACACTCTGGTAGGCATATTGCTTCAAATAGGCTTGTAAACTTTGAATGAAAATCGAATCTCCAAGCACATAACGGAGCATGTGAAGCACCTGCCCGGCTTTTTGATATGCTATTACATTGAACATTTCATCAGGGTGAAGGTAATCCTCGAACACGATTGGCTGGTGAAATTTTCGGTCTGACATCTCGAGGTAAAATTTTTGATCTTCATAAACGTCGTACTGTGCAGAAGCAGGTCCACTGTCAAATTCTTTATAGAGAATTTCAGCATACGTAGCAAATCCCTCGTTTAACCAGAGATGACTCCAATTTTTACAGGTTACTAAATCACCGAACCACTGATGTGCTAATTCATGGGCAACCAGTTCGTCGCTGTTCATATCTAAATGTGCGCGAAGATCGTGAATTGTGCGATCGTTAAGCGTTGTTGCACTCGTATTTTCCATCCCTCCGACATGGTAATCGGCAACAACGATCTGTGCATATTTATCCCAGGGGTATGCAAAGTCAAATAGATTTTGATAAAAACTCATCATTTTTGGTGTTTTTGCAAATGAATTCTGTGCGTTCTCTACCTGATCTTTGTAAACATAATAAAATAAAGGAACTTTATCAAATTTATCTCGAATCTCTGCATATTCACCTGCTGCAACTGATACAAGGTAGCTTGTGTGCGGTTTGTTCTGATACCAATGAAAAGTCTTTGTTTTATCCTTGCGATTATGAACAGTGGAAAGAAGTCTACCATTGGAAAGAAGAGAAAAATTTTCGGGCACCTCTGCAATTATTTCGCTGGTAAATTTATCATCTGGTTCATCATAACAAGGAAACCAGAATCGCGCCTGAATTGGTTCGGAATGGGAAAAAATTTGATAAGGTGTTTTTGGCTTTTCCTCTGTTGGTTTATTGAAATGAATGCCAGCAGAAGGTTCGGTATAATATTTTATTTTTACTGTGATAGTATCCTGTTTTTGTAGTGCTTCAGTTAAAGTTATAATAACAGTCTCTGAATCAGCTAAAAAGGAAAGGTTATTTTCTTCGATCAAAGTAATGTCACGAATTTCTATATCCTTTGCATGCAATTCGAATGTAGAAAAATTGTCTATTAAAGGGCTAAGGGAGATAGTAGCTTCACCAGTAAGAGATTCTTGTTCAACATTAAGTTCAAGTTTTATTTTGATATGATGAATGTCGTAATTTCTTTGAAAAGCCAGTTTGTAACCAGCGTCCACTGTTTGGATGGCAAAAAAAATAAAAATTATACAATATAAAATTCGGTTTATTATTGTTTCAGAAAAAAGATATTGTTTCAATCGAATCATAGAAATATAAATTTTAGGAGGCTTATAAAAATATGATAACTTAACCAATAAAAATTTCTATGGTTTAACGATTTGATAGTTAAACTGTTCCCATTAATAAAAAACCAGCATTGAAAGGAATTAAATGCTGGTTTTAACAATAGAATATTTAAAATGAAATATGATTATTCTGCTGCTGCTACCGATTTTGGTTCCATGTGGAGAATATTGTTTTTTGTTATCTGAATCATCGATGGATGATACGCGACAACTCGATTTCTTCCTTCAGCTTTTGCCCGATAAAGAGCCCTATCAGCTAACTCTACCAACTCTCTTGCGTTTGTTGAATCATCAGGCAAAGTAGCTAATCCAAGAGAAATAGTGATATTTTTATTAGGCTGGTATTGTTCTTTAGGAAATGATTTCAGTTCGATTGTTCGTCGCAGTTTTTCAGCGACCTGGTCAGCATGGGTTTTATCGATTTCAGGAAGTAAAATTACAAATTCTTCTCCGCCGTATCGAGCCACAATGTCAGCTTTGCGTAGATTGGATTCTAATAGCCGGGCTACTTTTTTTAGAATTTCATCACCCAACAGGTGCCCATTAATATCGTTGTAATTCTTAAAATGGTCAATATCCACCATCAGTACCGAAAGAGGACGCCGATATCTTTTTGCTCTCAAGACTTCTCGTTCATAGTACTGGTTAAAGTAACGACGATTATAAAGACCTGTTAAATCATCGGTATTTGAAAGCTCTTTTGTATGTTGAAACAGTAATATTTTATCGATTACATTAGCGATTTCTTGCCCTAGTTTATTGAATAGCGTTATATCATTTTCACTAAATGAATTAATTCTTTTTCTATACAAGCTAATAGCTCCAAGAGGTCTTTCTTTGCCGAGTAAAATTGGAATTGCAAGGAAACAACCAGTTTTAGGTTCTCCGTCAAAAAAATTGTATTTTTGATCAAGACTAATGTCTGGTATATAAATGGGTTCTTCTAACTCAACCGATTTGCCGAAAATTTCCTCTCCAACTGCGAAATATGCTTTTGGGTGACCGTTTTTTGGAAAGCCAAATGAACTACATAGGGTTAATGTTGATAAAGTATCGTCAAGCAAGAAAATTCCGTAGTGGTCGAGATTAAAGTTTTTTTGAAATATCCTTTTAATGGATTTAAGAATTTCATCCAAATTGAGAGACCTACTCAGTGTCATACTGATTTGGTATAATAAATAGATTTCCAAAAGCCGTTTTTTTAAATTATTGTTTTTCATCTCGATCTCAGAATATTTCTTTTGGAGACCAGAAAGTTCATCTTTCAAGTTGTCATAATTTTCTGCCATAAATATGCGATCTCCCAGTTGTTTTTCTATGGCAAAATAAAAATACAAATTTTTGTTCTAATTTTGTTAAGGAGAGATATGAGCAACAGGAGGCATTTTCAGATGTCGATGTTTTCTGAACTTAAATTCATACAATTATTCAAATACTGAAATAGTTTTCGATATTTACTCTCTAAACTATCCTGAATTTGAGTTCGAAAATAAAAGTTATAAAATGGTTCACGATTGTCGTGATCCAAACAGATCTGGAGTAATGCCCTGCACTTTTGACATAGATAGGTGCTTAGAAGGTGAAATTCTTCATTCAGGTCAATAACTATGTCGCACTTTGCTGCTAATATCTTCTGCTTTAGTACTTTTTTCGGTAATCCGAAAAAATTTACATCTCTTTCAGCAACAAATATTGTGCCATATTGCCGATTCCCGTTTAATAGGTTTTGGTAGCCTTCACGTAAAACAAATTGAAATTCAGCTTTGGGAAAATCCTCAATGAACTGATTGATAAATTTTCGGGCAATACCAAATTCTTCAAGCTTATCAGGCATTAATACCAAGATCGAGCGGGCTTTAGATAGTGTACCACCGACATCTACGATACGGTTACTTTTCCTGAACTTTTCTATTAATTTTAGGTAGGGTATAGTTATTTTTTCCATTTTCCAATTCAGCTACGATTAATTTTTATACTCGTCAAGACTAAAAATTTCATTTTTGATGTGATTCCTGCGTATGTCGTAGATACGACCAGGCGTCCAGGAATCTCATTAAAAATATATAATTAGGAGATGCAGATATCCTTTCAAAAAAGGACGAACAAGTTACAAAGCATGACACCGAAAAATAATCCTTACAAAGTACAGCAAAACAGAGATTTTTTAAGATAAACAATATAAGATAATTACCGAAATAAGTCAATAACAAAATTCATTAAAACAACAAATTCACATCTAATTGCAAATTTATTGAGTTTAGAGTATCACCCAAAACCTCATCTGCATTAGATGCAATTGAGTTGTCACGATAGTACTGAGTTGAGCCAAATTTCAAAGAGAATGTAAGTATTGACTTTAGTTTCCATTGTATAAATAAATACCACCTGTTTCCTATTCCATTAAGCATTGTATTTGTCATCATTCCAGGAACAGCTTGTTCGAACTGGTAAAGACGAATTTCCTGCAAATCTGTGTCAAAAAATGTAATTCGAGCAGCAAGTTTGAAATATGTATTTAGTTGAATATTTAAATCTTGGTATATGAGTATACCTTCATACTTATCAATAACTTGTGGTAAGATAATTTTATAGTTTACCCAACTTTTTTCAAAACGTTGTCTCAGTTTAATAAAATCCCAGGGCTGATATTCAACTTGTAAACGAAGGTTGTTGCGATTCCGAGGAGTTATCATTTTGTAGTTACTGATATAGTTATCCTTTTGAGATGATTTTACCTGTAAATAAAACAATAATTTTTTCAGAGGGTGATGCTCTATTCGAAAAAAGAGATCCTTACCAGTTGAAGGCATCGGAACAAAATATGTACGCCAATGGTGCTTGAACTGATCAAAATAGACTGAAAATTTTAAATTATATAGTGGATTGATTTGGAAACCGAAGTAGATCCCGCGTTCATTTTGTGGAGAATAGCTGTGTTCTCCAAAACTATTTCCATGAAGACTGATAAAATCCTTTGAATAGTTTCGGACAAGGATCAGTAATTTTAATGGGTTAACTTCTGTTAAAATACCAGCTACCAGTCCATTTTCCCTATTTTTGGAACGCGCCGCTTCACCAAAAAAATTGAAATGACCGAGTGTTAAATTATAATCAAAACCAATTAGTTCGTTGATTTTGGTATTTTGAGAGAATTTATCATCATTTTCATTTTGAATAACTCCAAGACGGTCGAAAAGGGATTGATAGTAGGTAATTCCCATCGAAAAATGCAGGGAAGGATTCAAGCATAAACGACCGCCAACCAATTGCTCTGTCAGCCGATCTTTTTTATTTAATTCAAGGGGATTTCTGTGGTAACCAGTCCTGTAAAAATTTTTCACAGATTGGTCTGGATTCACGGTGGCATCAAGTTTTGCTGAGGATAAGAAAAAACTAAACTGGTAAATTTTTAAACAAACTTGACCAGCAATTCCGTAAAGTGAAGCGTTTTCGTCCACTAAAGTATATTGCAAAATTCCCCTGCCACGTCTTTTTGCTGGATAAATAGGGGTGCTACCCTTATAATAACTGTAAGGATTTCCAAAAATCAGTCCCTGTCCGAATTCCAATCGAAAATTTCCAATGATTAATTTAATTTTTTCTGAAGGTGTATAATATTTCAAAAAGTACAATTTCAAATCATCAATTTGTTGTTCTCCGGTATCTTTTTCCAGAAGGATACCTAAGTTTATTGAGTTCCTATAAGTTAACATATAGCGATTATATATTTTCGCAGGAGAAGGATAGTAAATCCCATTTTTCAATCCCTCATTTTGTTCGATTTTTCTGCTGTATCGGTTCTTTGTAGTAACCGAGAAATGATTTTCACCCTTAACTGTGGATATATAAAAATATTGGCGGAAAATTGGTAAAAGTTCAGGATCAAAATTTTTAACTTGTACCAATTCCTCAATCGTCTTGAATCCTCCCACTTGATTTCGATAATTTACAATTGCTACTGCTAAGATATCAGAAATCCAGGGTAATACAGTAAATTGTTCAACAGTGGCATGGTTCAAGTTAATCGGATTTTCTTCCAATTCCTCTAATAAATCCAGTAAATCGGAAACATCTGAATATTCATTTTGTTGTTCTAATAGAAATTCGATGTCAGGATGTTGAGCCACGCCTGCTATTGTAAAATAGCCTGAGTAGAATAATAGAATTAGAAGCTTAAATCTCATAAAATTTTATTGTTATGGGTTCATGAATCCATTGTAAAAACCAGGCATTTTCTAAATTATTAAGATTTCAAAAATTATAACTCCAATAAAACCAATTATACTTCATTAGTGAAATTCCTGATTTGTACTTTTCAGAATGGGCTCATTCGTTACTCACCAATAAAAATGTAAGGTTTAATCTTTTCTAATTTTGTTTCACCAATTCCTTTGACCAGGAGTAGTTGTTCAATACTGGAGAATTTTCCATTTTGATATCGAAAAACGATTATTCGATGGGCTAACACCTTTCCAATTCCTGGAATCTTTTGTAATTGCTCAGACGAAGCAGTGTTAATATTGATCTTTGTAATAGTTACAGATTCAACTTTGAAATTGTTTTGATTAAAAGAATTATTTTTCTCTATCTTGCGCAATTGTAACTGGATTGAAAAGTTGTGAGTTAATCCTAAATCCTTATGAGTTGTTACCTCATAATCAACTTCAAATAAGAAAAATAACAAGCCAACACCAGCAGCAAATTGAGTTGGCTCAGTGGAAAACCCGGAACGTAATGCAAGTCGATTAAAAAGTATATATTCAACACCAGTTCGTAATTCTAATGGGAACATCGAATCTTTGAAGATATCCATGTTTAATATTAACTGATCACCAAAGGAAACGCTTATCCCCGTACAAAAAGTTTGAGGCAACTTTTCACAACTTTTCACGTTCTTTACCCAAAGTGGCTCGATTTAAATTCGTTGCATTGAAGCCCCAGTTTAAACTTGACGTTATTTTTGTCAAAAATCCCAGATCAATTCCATAAGAAAAATCTGAACCATAATCATTTATTTGTAGTTTCATATAATGTAAATTAAAACCATAATAAAATCTATTTTGAATCGAACGTGCATAAGATAAAAGAAGCGATTGCTCTCTATACAATTTATTTCCAAATTGAGCAAGTCCCATTGCATAAGTTCCAATAGATGTTGGAAATATGGCTGCCATTGAGCCAAAAGACAATTCTTTTATACCAAAAGGATTGGCAAAATAGAAAGAGAATGCAATACTCGAAAGTTGAGCCAAACCACTACTATTGACAAAGATCGCTTCCGGTGTGTTAGCGAGACCAACATAAGTTTGTCCCATGGCTTGAATTCGGGCACTGCTTCCCTTTAGCTCAAAACTTGCATATACATTAAATTGGGCAAGCAGCAGGTAATTGACAAAGATGAAAGCTAAATTTCTATAATTAATAGTGAGGAAAATAATTTTCTTGATTCTCATAATAAAATTGATTATGTTTAAACTGCTCATTAAAAAATAACTCGCAAGGGAGTCTTCAAATGCGAAACTTACGATTCATTAATAATTTTAAACAGCAAACTAATGATCGATATGGAACATTATTTGTGCTATCGATTCTTTTTTTCTTCGTTTTACATTTAATTGGCCATTCTCCTATCTATGCACAAACAATCAATGTAAAAGTCGATCTAGAACTTAACGCTCTCCCGGATGAAAAGCGTGAAAAATTAGTAAATTTTAAGCAAATCCTTGAAGACTATCTAAACAATTATAAATGGACCAATGATGAATTCGTCGGAGAATTTTCAATTAACTGGACATTATTACTACAAGATATTAGTGTAAGCTATGAAGATCGTTACAAAGTTCAAATATTAGTTTCTAATAACTCCGATGTACAATATACTGATAGACGATGTCGGTTTGAATATCAAAAAGGAGAAATTCCTGTTCATGCTGATAATAATTGGGATTCCCTGACCAGTTTGTTAGACTTTTTCATGAATATTATTATTGCTGAAGAGATGGATAAATTTGGTCATTTATTAGGAACCCCATATTTTGAAAAAGCAAAATTAATCGCTGAACAAGCCCGCTTCGGGATGGGACAATTTATCGAAGGCTGGGATCTTCGAGTCGAATTAATTAATGATCTTTTAAGTGATAGAACAAAGAAATACCGAGAAATGAAAGATTTTTATTTTTATGGACTCTATTTTTCAAAAGAAGACCCCGCCAGAGCTAAAACCTATTGTAAAGAAGCGATTAATATGCTTGAAGAAATTAAAAGAGAAGAAGATCCCAAATATAAACGGGCTCAAAAATTTATCGAAGCCCATCACATTGAAATCATTGAACTCTTCAAAGATTCAGCTAATCGAGATGTATTCGAAAAATTAATAAAACTTGATCCTGATCGTGAAAATATTTACCGGGAGCTATTATAACCTATTGATCGATAATGAAAAAATTTAAGTTCACCACCCCTCGGTTTGAGCTTAATCTCCTGTCCTGAATATAAAGCCATAATTGTTAGGTAACAAATTCCCCCATGCATCACTAGACGTCGTATCTATTGTTACAGCATAATATGTGTTCGATTGTAATTTCGTGGTGCCTGAGTACTGAAATCGCGTTACATCACTCCATTGAAAATTCCACCCTTCAACTTGTGGCATCAGAGTAAATGCCTTTTCAACACTTTCCTGGTTCACATGAGTATTAAAGGTAATGATAATTGGAGTGGAACGGCTTACAAAAGTTGCCCCATTTATCGGGTAATTTGTTGTAATCCTCAATGGTTCAGTTTCAAAGGAAAATATTTTATCGTCCTCAAGATAAGAGTAGTAGATGTCTCTGGCATTTTCAGTAACTTTAACATTATAAAGCGTATTACTTGCAAAAAAGGTTCCTGGTTGAAAACAGAGTCGTCTCGAATCAAACCACCTAAAGTTACCAATAGTCACTGGTGTTATCGAAAAATTCTGTTCAACACTTGCTCGATCCATTCTGGAGTTGAAATATATATAAATGGCTGATTGTGGTGAAACATAAGTAGCCTCATTTTCAGGAATTGTAGCGGAGACTTTGACACCTTCAGTTTTAAAATCGGATTTGAAATCAAACGAAAGCGTGTCTCCATAACTTGTTCTTGCATCTGTAGTCAGCATAATTGTATATGAGAAATTTGAAATATATTGATCATCGGGATAAAATGATAACTTACTATTCCCGGAAATAATTTCCCATACAAAGTAACCCTCTACACCAGGAATGAGTAAGAAACTATTTTCTACTGAGTTATGATCCATGAGAGTGGCGAACTCAATTTGAATAGAAGCCGTTAAAGGAAAATTATCAGCCCCATTGACTGGTGAAAATGTAGCAATTTGTTCAGGAACAGGTTTTAAATTTACATCCGGGAGGGTAGTCACTTGAGCGGGAGCGACTATGACTTCGCTTAAAGTTTGACGTCCATAATTTTTTGCGGAAAATTCAATATTATAAACTCCCGCAACCACGCTATCCAATTCAAAATAGCCTGAGGAGTCGGTAAAAGTTGTTTGAATTAATATTCCTTGTAATAAATCAATCTTAGCAATTACTCCTTTGGGTTTTACCACACCGACGATTTTCCCTGGTTCGTCTTCCAGAAAATATGGCGGTTCCTTTGTACATGTGATAGCTAAAAACATAAACAACACAACAAATAACCGAATACAACGAATAGAGCTCATTATACTCTTCCTTATGTTTTTTAACTACAATAGAATTAGTATCTAAATAATTAACTAATATTTTTTGTTAATGTCAAGTTTTTTTTAACCATCTTAATGGATTTAAATTTTTGCTTGCTATTTTAAAAGAAATATGTTAAAATACAACAAATATTATCTCTGGATTAAAGGAAAATTAAAAAATATTGAATAAGGAAAGTTACATATCTATTAAGTACCTATTTTTACTAATCGAATGTGGTGTTATCTTATTTTTACTTCAAACTAAAACTTCTTTTTCACAGGTGGATAAAAATGAATCTTCTCGTTTGCTCATTGTTGGTGAACTATTAGGCAAGGTAGCTCCAGAAGATATTTCGCGATTGATACAAAGCAATTATTATCCAGTTTTACGAACAAATTCTGAAATAAAATTAGATAGAGTGGATAGTTCCCCTCAACAGGTCGTTTATCAGGTGATTTATCCCAACGAAAATTACTTGAATCGCCCAAAACAAATTGTTTTTAAATTTTTCGAATCCGAATATAGATTAATCGCTGCAATAATTACTGAAGAAATTGACTTTGCTATTACAGAGAGTTATGAAGCTGCAGAAGAGATTGACAATTCCACATCTTCTTATACGATACATTTCCGTTATCCCCCTCCCAATTTTATTAAATTGATTGCCTATAATAACCAACATCATATATTAAAAAATGAGAAAATCCGCAGAGCTTTGACCTATGCAATTAACCGTAATAATATTTTTTCTCGATTGTTAAGACAACAAGCTTATTTAGCCGACGGACCTCTCTCAAATGAATCTAAATTCCATACTTCAGGTTTGGATGAGTATAAATTTAGTCCCAGGAAAGCAATTCAATTATTACAAAACGAAAATTGGAAAGATACAAACGGCGATGGAATTTTAGATAGAAATGGGAAACCTTTTCAGTTTTCAATTACTTATGAAAAAGGAGTTCTATTAGATGAACAGTTGGTAACGAGGATTAAAATAGATTGGAATAAATTAGGTATTGATGTGATTAGAAATCCTTTATTTAAGAGTGAAATAAAAAAACGATTAGCTCAGAAAAATTACGATACAATACTTATGAATCATCTGTTTGAGGAAAATATAGAAAGTTTTGAAGCATTTTTCAAATCTACAAGCAAAGAAAACATATTAGGTTACAAAAATAGAACAGTCGATAGCTATATTGATCTTTATAAAATTCAAGCGCCTTCAACTCAAAAGGTGTTATTGCAGGCAATCCAGAAACAAATAAATGAAGACCATCCTGCGGCATTCCTTTTCTTTTTATGGGTTGATCGCTATTTTGTAAATCGAAATAAATTTACAAATTTCATGGATCAAAAAGGTCTTTTGTTACCATTTACAGAATGGAACTTAAAAAAATAATTAAATCTGTCGTATGCCTGAGCTTCAGATAAAAATAAAACATAGATTTCTTACTAAGTTACTGATTTCCCACATCCTGTTAGCCTCAATACCAATCATTATTACTGGAGTTGTTCTCATTCAAACGGTACAGAATACAGTAGAAGCAACTATTAAAGATCGAAATATGAGGTTAGCACGTCACTTAGCAAACAGTACCAAGACGACTATAGAAAATGCTGAAAAGACCTTAGAGTTCAACGCATCAAACATTCTGAGTACCCTTAAAAATCGCCTTGATCAGGATTTAGTTATTAATGAAATGGTAAATGAATTCCCAATTTTCCGTGATATTAAAATTTTGGATGATTCTGGTCGTATTATTATTTCTACGACTTATATAGAAGATCCTGAGCAATATTGTACACAACAATTTATAAGACAGATTTTACAGGGTAAAGATTATCAGTCGGATTTTTATCTTTCTGAAGATAAATTTCCCGTTATTGACCTCGCAGAACCTATCCGTTCTTACAATGAAATAGAAGAAATATTATTTGCAAAATTAAATTTAAAAAAGATGTGGGAACTTGTTGAAAGTAGTGTTATCGGCAAATATGGTCAGGCATTTATTTTCGATAAATATGGTAGATATGTTGCTCATTCTGAGCCCAAAATGGTTTACTTGAAACAACAATTTTTAGAAGAGGAGATACTTCTGGATATTAAAAATAACTTAAATAATCAAAAAATTTATATTAACAAAGATGGTATTAAAATGATAGCAGCATATATCTCCCTACCTCCGATGAATTGGGGAGTTGTAATTCAACAGCCGGTTGAAGAAGCGTTTACCGTAGCAGATAAGATGAAAAGACAAATTTTCTGGTTTGTTGCTTTTAGCATTATTCTCTCTTCGTTTATTGCATTTATTTACACGAGCTGGATTGTAACTCCAGTTAATCAATTAGTTTCAGGGATTGATAAATTTTCTACTGGCGATCTGCACTATCGGATTCCATTACTTGGTAATGATGAAATTTCAATGCTTGCCGAGCGATTCAATGAAATGGCAGAAAAGTTAACCATTGTTCAAGAAAAGTTGAAAAGAGCTGAGCGATTAGAAACGCTTAATAAAATGGCTTCCGTGTTATCACATGAGATCAGAAACCCTCTAAATGCTATGGTTGTTAACATGCAAGTCATGGAACGCGAATTTAACAAATCTACGCCAAAAATCAGTAAGCTTCGACATTACCTTGGAATTGTAGCCAGTGAAATCCAACGAGTTGATGATTTGGTGAATAATTTTTTGATGGTAGCTCGTCCAACCAAGCTTGATCGAAAAAATGTAAAGATTGATCAATTATTAGACGACATAATTATTTCTCAGCAGGCAGAAGCTTTACATTCAGGAGTTAGGGTGAATAGAAAATATTATATTACCAATCTGGATTTGTTGGTAGATGAGAAAAAAATTCGACAGGTCTTTTTGAATATTCTCCTGAATGCAATTCAAGCCATACCTGGTGGAGGAAATCTTGAAATCGAGCTCGATTTGTTAAAGGCTACCAGCGATGAGGATCAAATAGATTGGGTTTTGGTTAAATTTCGTGACACTGGAAAAGGCATAACAAAAGAACAATTGGCAAATATTTTTGATTTTTATTATTCAACCAAATCGAATGGCACTGGCTTAGGGCTCTCAGTTGCCAGACAGATTGTTGAAGAGCACGGCGGTCGTATTGAAGTTGAAAGTGAATTGGGATTTGGCAGTGTATTTTCTGTATTTCTGCCAAAAGTAAAAAAAATATGAAAAATTTAACAATATTTTAATCAACCACTTGACTTGTGATGATTTATTTAGTATATTAAATTAGTGTTTAGAATAACCAGTTCTTTGATAATCGATTTAACAGCAAATTGGTAATTGAACAATATTGTCTGAAATGCCTTACTATTTCAGTTCGAATTGATTAGATTAAAGTTGTATTTTTAGCCCTTTTTCTCCACTACAATTAATGGCTAACAGAAAATATTAATTTGTAAGGAACTTTAGATTAAAGATTTAGTATATTAAACCGAATATATTGAAATAATTTTTCATCTAAAATAAAATTAAGGAGAGAAAGGATGTGATCTAATATGATTAAAGTGATCGTTGGTGAAAATGAATCAATTGATCGAGCTATTATTAGGTTTAAAAAGAAATGTCAACAAGCAGGAATACTGCGGGATTATAGAAAAAACAGCTATTTTCTTAAACCGAGTCAGAAGAAAAGATTAAAACACGAAAAGGCAGTTCGACGATTAAATAAATTACTAGATAAATTTTGAGGAATTAAGGATATTATCCTGGGCTAAAAAAGGAGATCTAGGTGGTTAGGGAACTTTTGTTGTGGGAGGGGTCTAATTTTTAGCAATACTCCAATTATTTACCTCAACATTCCATCCAATTTGTTTCCATTTTTTGAGATAATATTTTTTAATCTTGATTTATGTTGATAAATTTTAATACAGAAGGTTTTCTGTAAGCAGGGAGGTTGGTTTGTATTCTAATTTAGATATGAATTTGTTGGATATTTTATGGCTAAGAAAAAGAAAGTGGTAGGATCACGTACTAAACAATCTATTGAAAAATACTTAGAGGAGATCGGTGGTTTCTCCCCATTACGACCAGAAGAAGAAATAGATCTGGCAAGAAGAATCCGAAGGGGTGATGAAGAAGCGTTGGACAAGCTGGTTAAGGCTAATTTACGCTTTGTTATTAGTGTAGCAAAAGAATATCAGGGTCAAGGATTACCATTGCAGGATCTTATTAGTGAGGGGAATCTTGGGCTAATTAAGGCTGCTCAAAGATTTGATGAAACCCGGGGTTTCAAATTCATCTCCTATGCAGTTTGGTGGATCAGGCAATCCATTTTGCAGGCATTAGCTGAGCAGTCCAGGGTCGTTCGTTTACCGCTTAATAGAGTAGGCGCAATTAATAAAATTGGTCGTGCATTGGAATCATTAGAAAAGGCGTTCGGACGAGAACCCAGTATGGATGAGGTGGCTTTGACAATGGATATGAGCACTTATGAAGTCTCAGATGTCATCAAAACATCAGCTCGACATCTCTCTCTGGATGAACCTTTCAAAGAAGAAGACGGTAATAGTCTCCTGGATGTGATTGAAAGTGATCGTTATAGTCCACCTGATAGTACTTTAATGAAAGAATCGCTACAGGTGGAGATCGAGAAAATTTTATCGACCTTGAAGCCAAGAGAGGCAGAGATTATCAGACTTTATTTTGGCCTCGAAGGAGATCGTCCTTTAACACTTGAGGAAATCGGAGAACACTTTCGATTGACACGTGAGCGGGTGCGACAGATCAAAGAAAAAGCACTAAGACGACTTCGACATCGGTCCCGATTGGAACCGTTGAGAAAATATCTCGGATAATTACAAATTATTAAAACAAAAAAATTAGCCCTTTAGCTATTAGCAGAGGGCTTTTTTATTTATCGAACAAATTAAGATTTACACTTCTTATCACAATTTGATCAAATTGTGTTCAACTGCAAGCTTAACGAATTGACGATCTTTTGATAAAAATTGAAAATTTACATGAACTCATTTTATCCTTTCATTGTTTAATAATAAAAAATTGGTGGAGCTTTAAAAAGAGTGCTTTAAGTAAGATAACATCGTATCTTTTAAGATAAATTTAACATGGAAAATAATCATGATTGAAAACGGATTTGTAAATAAAATTGAAAAAAATCTTGCCTGGGTGACCATGGCAAAAGGTGAACAATGTGCTGGTTGTAATGCCTGCAAAGCATTCGGCGAAAGTAGTGTCGAATTAATGGCATTTAATGAGACTGGGGCAAAACCAGGTGACAGAGTAGAGGTTGAGATTAATCCCAAACAAGTGGTGCGTCATTCAATAATTGTATTTATACTTCCTGTATTAAGTCTAATTGTCGGTTATTTTTTGGGAAACTCTTTTCTCACCCAAGTTGGATTATCAATGGAAGCTGCTGGCATTATTGGTAGTTTAGGTTTAATGATGATTACATTTATCGGCATAATTGGTTATGATCGATTGATTAGTAAATCTCAAACAACTAATGCCACCATTATTCGGATTATTGGAAACAATTCATATCTTCAATGAGTTAATTTAAGAAGTGAGATTAAAATAACATTCCTATTTGTATTTTTTCTTTCTTGAAAAAATAAAGACTTATAAAACTGTGCTACATAAGTTATTTTATCTCAATTTCTTGATACTTAAGTTTCTTGCAAGAGAAAGAGCTGCCATGTACGCAACCAGGTGCCTGGCACTTTGAGTAAATAGAGGAATAATTGATTGCAAAGCTGTTCCTTTCAGAAAATATATCTATTCATTTTATTAATAGGGATGTTTTTGGATTGCCCTAATGCATTGGCAAATGATGTTGTCATCAAAGAGCAGTCAGACCAAGGAATTGTTATTGAATTTACTCCTCAGCAATGGAGAATAACATCTGAAACAAATGATGGTCGAGCATATTTCAAAGTTAAATTTGAAAATTGTTCTTTTAAAACAAAAAGTGGACAACCGCTAATTCCGACACGCACATTACTGATTGGAATTCCTTTTAACGCTGAGGTTTCCTGTGACATATTAGAATTAAAAAATACCAAACGAATTGAGGGAAAACTTCTTCCTACACTAACATTCAGTCGTGACGGTATAGCGGACATCTACTATTGGGAAGATCCATCTCTCTATCAATCACAACAAATAATACCTGACAATTTAGTCAATATTTCTTCGCCAGCAGTTATGCGAGATCAACAAGTGGTCATGCTTGATCTTCATCCCGTGCAATTTTTTCCAGACAAGAAACAGATTCAATTGTATGGAAAGATGGTGGTTCGGATCAATTTTTTGAATAAAGAACAGGAAGAAAAAAATAACAACATAAGTGCTTTTATACCTAAACATAATCGAATTTTAGTCAATCCTATTCAGGCTGCTAAGTGGCGAAAATCTCGAAAATTATCGATCCAACAAAAATTAAAAAAGACAAATTTAGGGGAATTTTATAAAATTCGAATTCAAGAAGAAGGAATTTATAAAATTACCGGTACAGAGTTACAACAAGCCGGTATTGACCTTCGAGATATCAAGCCAAATCAGCTAAAAATTTTCAATAATGGTGGTTTCCAGTTGCTACAGCGACTGATTGAATTCCGACCGGATAGTATAATCGAAAACGCAATTATTGTATCTGATGGTAAAGATGGTAAATTTGATCATCAAGATTACATTTTGTTTTATGGCAAATCAGTAAATGGATGGAAATACAATCATATCGAAAGATGTTATTCGCATTATTTAAATCCATTTACAAAAGAGAATGTTTATTGGCTTTACTGGCAGGATCCTAATTCAGGTAAACGAATGAAGCAAAAGACTATAACGTCGTCTCAATCGGTGATAGATGTAACCAATTCTTGCCATCATATCTATATTGAAAACGAATATAAAAATTTATTGAACTCTGGAATGCTCTGGCTTGGGAATTATTTTAGTAGTGCTATGCCCCAACGAACTTATCAATGGGATTTAATTGGGGTATTACAATACAAAGAAGCCATGGTAAGACTGAATCTGGCAGGTATTTCCCCCGGTGAACATAGATTTTCGTTATATTTAAATAACTCATTCATAGCCCGGGTACCATCTTTTTATGGCAGCGACTCGAAATATTTGAACATCAAAATGAAACAATTTTATTCGTCTATTCAACATAGTTTAAAAGATGGGTACAATAGCTTGATGATCGAATATATGCCGAATAGTGACGAAAGTCTTGCCTATCTGGACTGGATTGAACTTTCGTTTTATCGAGAATTAATGGCTCAGAATGATCAACTCATTTTTTATAGCCCAGATTCAGCTAACTTTTATCAATATAATTTAAAATCTTTTTCATCAGATGCTATATATGTTTATGATATAACCAATTTTTCTGATGTGACCCAATTAGATGTCATTTCAACTGGAAATGGAACAGCCCAATTTATTGATTCCTGTGCTTCAAATATACCTAAACAATATCTGGCAATTACTTCAGAGAAATTTAAATCTCCCTTGAAAATTGAAAAAGATACGCCTTCAGATTTGCGGAATGAGCAGAATGAAGCAGATTTTATTATTATTACGTATGATGATTTTTATGAAGCAGCTTCTGCGCTTAGAAGCTTGCGTGAAAATTGTGATACACTGAAAACCGCAGTTGTTAACATTAGCAATGTTTATGATGAATTTTCCTGGGGATTGGTTGATCCAACTGCTATCCGCGATTTCATTAAATATGCTAACGATCATTGGCAGAAACAGCCGAATTATGTTTTGCTGTTTGGTGATGGGAATTATGATTACAAAAATATCATTTCGTCTGAGTCAAACTACATTCCATCTTTTCAAACTTCTGAGTTGGATGAAATATTGTCTCGAACAAGGGATGACTGGTACGTTTGTGTGGCGGGGAATGATAATTTGATGGACCTGGCTATTGGTAGATTACCGGTTAAAAATCCAGATCAGGCAATGAATGTAGTAAAAAAAATAATCGAATATGAAAATTCCCCCGAACATGGCGAATGGTGCAATACAATTACAATGGTTGCTGATGATGAATTTGAAGAAGGTGGTGGGTACGATAACATTGACCACATTCCTGATGCTGATTTTATCATGGAGAATTATATTCCTAAACAATATGATATTCAGAAAATCTACCTCACTGAATACCCTGCCATTAAAGATGCCTCGATTTTTGGGATCCGTAAACCTTCTGCCCACGAAACATTGCTGAAACAGATTAATCGTGGTAGCTTGATTATCAATTTTATCGGTCATGGAAATGAACAATTTCTAACACATGAGCGTATCCTTGTGGTCTCGGATGATATGTCTCGTTTTGATAATGGTAAAAAACAGGCTTTTTGGATAACAGCAACTTGTAATTTTGGCAGGTTTGATAGACCAGATTTTCAAAGTTTTGCTGAGCAATTGGTGATTGCTGCCCGGCAAGGGGCTATCGCTACATTTTCTCCCTGTCGCTTAGCATATCCTTATCAAAATGTGATTCTGAATGCCGCTTTGTATCGGTTTCTATTTGATGAATCGGAAGAGCAAATTCGATTGGGGGATGCAGTTGTATTTGCAAAAAATTCATTAGGCAATAGCGAAAATGACCAGTTGTATCATCTGTTCGGTGATCCAACTTTACGTCTAATAATGCCCACTTGTGTAGCACAAATTACAAAATATATGCCTGATTCAATGAAGGCATTGAGTAAGATGAATGTTGTAGGCGTTATTCAAAGTCAGGAGGCTCCCTTGACAAAACTCCAGGGGCAAATCTTATTTAAAGCTTTTGACTCTCGTAAAGAGCGTGTTCATAAAGTAGGTAATTGGAAAGAGTGGCGCTATAAATTACCTGGAAATACAATCTTTCGGGGCACAACTACAGTAACAAATAGTCAGTTTCGAACGCAGTTTATTGTTCCTAAGGACATTACTTATGGTGGAAAAGAGGGAAGGTTGAGTATTTTTTATTGGAATGAACAATTGTTTGGATCAGGTTGTCTTGATCATATTTATGTTGGAGGAACGCAAACAGAATTTTATGATAACGAAGGTCCTGTAATCAAGATTGGCTTTGAAGGACAGAATTTTATGTCAGGTGGATTTGTCCCGCCCAATCCTATATTAAAGTTAACCGTTACGGATAGTTTGAGTGGTGTAAATATTGGGGGCGATATTGGGCATAAAATCACCATGATTTTGGACAACGCTCGGGATAAAATGGCACATTTAAATGATTACTTTCATTATGAACAGGATAGCTACACAGTTGGTCATATTTCATATCCTTTGACAGATTTTGTTGAAGGAATGCATCACATACAGATCAATGCGTGGGACAACTGCAATAATTCCTCACAAGCAGAGGTAACATGTACAGTCGTTCCTTTAGATAAATTAATCATTCAAGATATTTTGAACTATCCAAATCCATTTTCGGATTATACAGAGTTTACATTTTGGGTAAACCAAGATTGTGATGTCGAAATAAAAATTTATACATTAACCGGGCGGCTAATCTGCAAACTCGATCATTTAGCGGCGGAAACCGGATTTAATCATTTCCCATGGTACGCTTTGGATCAAGATGGAGATGCATTGGCTAATGGTGTTTATTTGTATAAAGTTACTGCAAGCTGTTTTAGCGGGCAGCGAAAGATTCATGCCCAACAGATTGAAAAGTTTGCTATTGTTAGATGAGTTATTAAGATTGTTGTAATATCGATCTGAAATAAAATGTTAGCAACAATCAAATGATAAATTTCAATTTGAAAATACGGAGCTGAAAAAAAATGAAACGATTTAAAAATATACTGAGATGGTGCCTGACCTTATCGACAATTTTTATGATGATAACTGTGTTTTTTCAAAGCATGTTATATGCAAGCCAGGGATTACAATTGCTTGAATCATCTGATCGTGGTGTGACGATTCAGTTCATTCCTGAAATTGAAAGAATTGATACGATTCGGCTAAACACTGAAGATTTTTATAAAATTTATATTGCCCGCACAACTTTCATAGGTGATCCGGGACAACCTATGATCCCGTCTAAAATTATCAATGTTGGCATACCGCTTGATTGCGAGGCTAACGTCAGAATTCTATCGGCAGAATCTGAAGAATTCAGGGGAAAATTGTTACCGGTTCCTGAAATCGATCCTTCAGGCATATATAGCTATGAAATTCTATCATCTGTTTATCAATCATCAGATTTTTACCCTCAACGAATCATCAAAACGGAGCCTCCCGGATTTTTAAGAAATCAGCGTGTCATTACTATCAAACTAAATATAATGCAATTTGCCGGCGGACAAAATCGAATTAGATTCTACAATAAAGTTCTCATTCGTGTCGACTTCGATGGTGAAGTCAAAGAGTCAATCGGTTCAAGAAATGTCATGAGGGAGGATGAATTTTATCGAGGTGTTATTGTCAATTTTCCTCAATCAAAAAAATGGTTAAAACAACATGTAAAAAAGGTAAAACGAGCTGGAACTTCTTTTCAGAATGATAATTGGTATAAAATCTATATCAACCAGGAAGGGATTTACCAGATTACTGGAAGCTATCTTTCCAAGCTGGGTATTGATATTGAATCAATCAAGGCCCAATCGATACGAATCTATAATAATGGCGGTCGAGAACTCCCTCGAAGCTTTGCCACCTCGAGACCTGATAGTCTCATCGAAAATGCCATTCGTGTTGTTGATCTCAATGACGATGGAAAATTTGAAAGTTCTGATTATGTCATCTTCTATGGAAAAGCAGTTAATAATTGGGAACCACTCAACGACTCTGATTCATTATATCAGCATTACATCAATCATTATACAAATGACAATGTCTATTGGCTAACCTGGGATAGCAGCAGTAACGGGAAACGGATGGAAAATAAGATCTCTCCCACTCTTCCAGATTTAGCTGTTGCTTCTAATTTCTGGGGACTTTACTATGATGAAGATGAGATTAATAATTTTCTTAACTCAGGATTAGATTGGTTTGGTCGATTAATGGTCGGTACCAGCGAACAGGGATATAGCGTTCCTCTTCCTTATCCAACCGATCAAGAAGATATAGTTAATTTTAGAATTCGAGTTCTTGGATTATCTTCAGCACTGCATCGATTTACAATTTATATTAATGACAATACATTATCTTCTTTCGAGTTTTACGGAAATCGACTGGAAACCCATGAAATTCAAAAAAAAGTTTTACTTTCACCTGATGGATACAATCGCTTAAAAATAAAATACTTCGGTGCCTCATCAGAAAGTCAGGCATATATCGATTGGTTTGAAATTCAGTACAAGAAGCAATTCAGGGCAGAGGATGGTTATTTAATTTTCAATCAGACAGCAGACGGACCTCAGAAATATAGGATAACTGACTTTCAAGGTACTCAAACTGATGTATATGATATTACTGACTGGTCAAATGTTCAATATATTTCAAATACAGAGATCTCATCTGGTTCAGTTACTTTTATTGATACAGCCGTTGGTTTTTCGAGAAGAAAGTATATTGCTTTAACACCTGAAGCATATAAGACCCCAGAAAAAACTGAATCCGTTAATCTTGCTGATTTGAGAGATACAATCAGTGGGGCTGATTTTATTATCGTAACCCACGATGATTTCTATCAAGCCGTGCTTCCGTTAGAGCAACATCGAGAAATGCATGATACTTTGGCAACAGAAGTTGTCAAAATATCTGACATTTATAATGAATTCTCATGGGGGCTTGTTGATCCGATTGCAATTCGCGATTTTGTAAAATTTGCTTTTGATAATTGGGCACCAACACCAAAATATGTGTTACTTTGTGGCGATGGCGATTATGATTATAAAAATAGAAAAAGTGATCTGGACAAAAATTGGTTACCACCCTATGAGACAACTGAGCTAAACGAAAATGCTAATCGAACCATGGATGAATTTTTTGTGTTAGTAAACGGAGAAGATAGTAAACCTGATTTAGCAATTGGTCGGTTTCCAGTTCAGTCTGCAGAAGAGACCCAAAATGTGGTAGAAAAAATTATTGAATATGAAACTGCCCCATACTGGAATCCAGCTCAAACTCATCCATTGGAAGATTGGCGGCATATTGTAACGATGGTTGCAGATGACGAATATCATAATAGCAGCAGCAGTAATGAAACGATGCACACCCGTGACACTGAGTACATATTTGAAAACTATATCCCCAATTTTTTTGATAAAGAAAAGATATATCTTATTGAATATCCAGCGATAAAAGACCCTTCAACTTCAGGTTTTCGGAAACCGGCTGCGACAGAAGCTCTATTAAAAAGGATAAATAATGGTACATTGATACTAAATTATGTCGGTCATGGCGCGCCAAGTATATGGGCGGATGAGCGCTTGCTATTAGAAAATCGAGATGTTGACCGAATACAAAACCAACAAAAACTGACATTATGGATTGCTGCAACCTGTGATTTTGGCAGGTTTGATGATCCATTGGAACAAGGAATGGCTGAAAAGCTATTTTCCGCAAAAGGGCGCGGGGGAATTGCCTTTTTAACTTCAGCTCGCCTGGCATTTGCAACAGATAATACCGCTTTGAATCGTGAATTTTATGCGCAGCTATTCAAAGATGAATCAGGAACTACAGAACGATTGGGAGTTGCATTAATCCTTGCCAAAATCAACAACTATAGTAGCACCAATGACCAGAAATACCATTTATTTGGTGATCCTGCGATGCGCCTTGCTGTTCCTGATTATTCTGCTAAGATTTTATCAATAAAACCTGATACTTTGAAAGCTTTAAGTGAGATAGAAATTACAGGACAAATTGAGAAACAAAATTTTATACAAGCAAATTTTGAAGGTAAAGCACTGTTAAAGGTTTTTGATTCAAAATCTGACAAAATCTATACCACTCCATTTGGCTCTCAAATTCCTTATCGAGCATCGGGAAATACAATTTTCAGGGGAGGTCTTTCCATTGAAGATGGTAAATTTGTAGCGAAATTCATTGTACCTAAAGATATTACTTACGGCGGAAAGTTAGGAAGGATTAGTATCTATTTTGGTAACGAACAGGTACAGGGAAGTGGCTATCGTGACTATATTGCGGTGGGTGGAACTTCGATTTTACAGGATGCCGAAGGGCCAATCATTAAAATTGGTTTTGAAGGACAAAATTTTATCGATGGCAATTTGGTCGGAACAAAATCAATCCTTGAAGTTGAAATCGCCGATAGCATTAGCGGAGTAAATATTGCAGGAGATATTGGTCACAATATTACAATGGTTGTTGATGAGCAAGAGAATGATGAAGTCATTCTCACAGATTTGTTTAACTATTTTGAAGGAAATTTTAAAGCTGGCAAAGTGCTCTATGATTTTTCAACTTATAAAAAGACAAGCTATGATAAAAACAATAACTTAACTCAACAATATGGCTTAACTCCAGGGGACCATACCATCAAAATTAAGGCATGGGATAATTTCAATAATTCATCTATTGTAACTGCAAGTTTTAACATTGTTTCCGAAGATGAACTGAAGGTCTCTCAAGTGTTCAATTTTCCCAATCCTTTTGGTTCATCGACTACTTTCACCTATGTTGTCAGTCAGGATTGCCAGGTCAAAATTAAAGTCTACACAATTGCGGGACGACTTATCGAAACTTTGGATAGTTTGCCAGGTGCTGCTGGTACAAACCAGTTCTATTGGGAAGGTAGGGATCGAGATGGTGATATGTTATCCAATGGTGTTTATCTTTATAAAATTATTGCGGCTGCGACAAGGCAAGATAAATCATTGAAGGATGAGTATATTGGGAAGTTGGTTGTTGCGAGGTAGAAACAAAGCTGTAAATAAAATTCCAAAATTGATGAAATTAAGGAAGGAACAATCAAAATTGAGGAATAACTTGCTCAGAGATAATGATATATGCAAAAAAAGGGTTCTCAAAATCGCCGTGAAAAATGCCCTAATAGGAGTAGCTTTTTTGAGAACCCATTATCGTATTGCGGAACAGCAGTATTCGGGTCAAATGCGCTGTTTAGGTTGGATAGTTTTTTAAGTGTTAAACCTCCTAATTTTAGTTAAGGGTTTATTTAATCTCTTTGATAATGAAGCCAACTAAAAGAAGTCAATCGAATAGGTAAATTCGTTACTTTAACATTTAAAAGTTTACAAAAGTAATGCCATAATTTAAAAGTAAATCCGTCAGTATTCATTATGCGATAAGTGGTTGTTATTATTTGCCTATAATTTGAACTTAGCATCTTTTTTATGATTTTGTCTGGGAAAATAAATTTCCATTGTTGTGTCACAACGATACAGTGTTTTAACATGAGACAATTTAAATAACTTATGAGCAAATTAAACAAGAGAGAGATTGTCGAGGTAGAGATTGAATCTCTTGCTTTTGGTGGGAAAGGAGTTGCACATGTAAACGGATTTACAATTTTCATCGAACATGGTTTACCGGGACAAAAGGTAAAGGCAACAATAACCCGGAAAAAACAAAATTATGCTGAAGCCCGGGTCATTGAAACTATTAACCATTCACCAGCCGAAGTTCCTGCACGCTGCCAATATTTTGGCACCTGCGGAGGTTGTCTTTTGCAGAATCTTAAATATGATAATCAATTAGCTCAAAAACGCTGTCAGGTAATTGATACGCTGGAGCATCTCGGTGGTTTTTCAAATCTAAATATTTTCCCAACAATTCCCTCTCCCGAGATCTTCTATTATCGAAATAAAATGGAATATTCTTTTTCCAACCGACGCTGGTTAACTACTGAAGAAATTCAGAGCAGACAATTAATTGATAAAGAATTTGCGCTCGGTTTACATATATCAGGTACACCGGAGAAGATTCTGGATATTGAGCAGTGCTATTTACTGTCAGAGCGAAGTAATCAGATAATCAATGCGGTTCGTGAATTTGCAGCGAAAAGCAAATTGCAGCCTTACACAATTCATGACCATACTGGTTTTTGGCGTTTTTTAATGATTCGAGAGTCCAAGCATCTGGACGAGATGATGATTAACCTGATAACAGCAGATCATCCTAACGGCAACAGCATCATTCAATCCCTGGCACGAGAATTACGACAACAATTTCCCTTTATCACTACCATTGTTCATAATATCAATCGTAAAAAAGCCCAGGTTGCATTTGGCGATGAGGAATATGTGATTTTTGGATATGGGTATATCGAAGAATTGCTGGGTTCATGTAAATATCGAATCTCTGCCAATTCATTTTTTCAAACAAATACCTTACAAGCAGAAAAGATGTACCAGTTGATTTCAGATTGGGGACAGTTTCGCAAAGATCAGGTTATTTATGATTTATACTCAGGTACCGGCGGAATTGCGATTTTTATTGCAAATCAAGTTAAACAAGTGGTTGGATTTGAGTTGCTTCCCCAATCAATCCATGATGCCTCAATAAATTGTGAAATCAACGCTATTGACAACTGTCGTTTCATCCAGGGAGATTTAAAAGAATCCTTGAAGAATCCAAATGAATTGGTTAACAAATTTGGCAAACCTTCTGTTATTATTTTAGATCCGCCGAGGTCAGGTTTACATCCCAAATTACCTGATAGAATCCAACAGTTTGAACCAGAGAGAATTATTTACGTATCCTGTAATCCGGCAACACTTGCCAGAGATTTAAGTTTATTATGCCGCTCAGATTTTAATCCGATCATTGTTCAGCCTGTGGATATGTTTCCCCACACTGCGCATTGTGAGGTAGTGGTTGTATTGGAGAAAATTTATCAATAAATGAAGTTAGAGTCCACCTTAAAAATTAAAACCCACGTTATTTTTATTCAATAAGCTTAAAAGAATCATATATCCCTTATACCTGAAAAAAATTGTGGTGGACTCCAGCTTCACTTTCTAAAATTAAATCGGAATAAGTTTTTAGTTTGCTATATTCATAGCCATTTTTTCTTCTTTCCGCTCAAGTGCTAAATTAACTACATCGCCCATTTTTTCCAGAAAATGAAATGTAATTTCATTACGAATTTGATCTGGAATTTCAGCCAAATCTTTTTCATTCTTTTTTGGCAAGAGTACTGTCTTTATTCCAGCGCGATGGGCAGCCAGCACTTTTTCTTTGATACCTCCAACTGGAAGCACCAATCCCCTCAGCGTTATCTCTCCTGTCATAGCAATATCGCTTCTTACCCTTCGTCCACTCAGCAGAGAGAGTAATGCTGTATATAAGGTAATACCGGCCGAAGGTCCGTCTTTGGGAATTGCACCGGCTGGAATATGGATGTGAATATCATAATTCTCATGAAAGCTATCTTCAATGTTCAAATCATCTGCTTTTGCTCTAATATAAGACATCGCTGCCTGGGCAGATTCTTTCATCACATCTCCAAGCTGCCCGGTTAAATTTAAATTTCCTTTACCTTTCATTTTTGAGGCTTCGATAAACAAAATATCACCACCAACTGGTGTCCAGGCTAATCCGATTGCAATTCCGGTTTCATTGATACGCTCTGCTGTTTCTGGAAAGAATTTTTTCGGACCTAAATATTCTCCCACCTCTTTTTCTGTGATTATTTTTGTTTTTACTTTTTTAATATCATTTGTCATAGCTACATCCTTTGCCACACCACGACAAATCGCAGCTATTTCTCTTTCAAGATTTCGCACTCCGGCTTCACGTGTATAAGAATTGATTATCAGTTTGAGAGCTTCATCAGTGAATGAAATCAGTTTCTCGTTCAAACCATGTTCGTTAATCTGCTTAGGAATCAAAAAGCTACGGGCAATTTGCACCTTATCTTCTTCTACATAGCTCGGTATTTCAATGACTTCCATTCGATCTTTCAAGGCTGGTAGAATTGGCTCTGACATATTGGCAGTCGCAATAAATATGACTTTAGATAGATCGAATGCCACTTCCAAATAGTGGTCACTGAATGAAAAATTTTGTTCAGGATCCAATACCTCCAACAATGCTGATGATGGATCACCACGAAAGTCATAACCCACCTTATCAATTTCATCCAGCATAAATAATGGATTATTAGAACCTGCTTTTTTTATTCCTTGAATGATTCTACCTGGCAGGGCGCCAATATAGGTTCTTCGGTGTCCGCGGATTTCTGCCTCATCCCGAATACCACCGAGAGACATGCGAATAAATTTTCTACCCATAGCTTCTGCGATCGATTTTCCAAGCGAAGTCTTGCCCACACCTGGAGGTCCGACAAAACATAAAATCGGTCCTTTCATATCCTTTTTTAATTTACGAACGGCAAGATATTCCAAAATTCTTTTTTTAACCTTTTCCAAGTTGTAGTGATCATCATCTAATTTTTTCTGAACAATTTCGATGTCTAAATTGTCCTTCGTAGATTTACTCCAGGGCAATTCAATAAGCCAATCAAGATAGGTTCTGGCTACCGTATATTCTGCTGAGGAGGGATGCATTTGGGCAAGACGTTCCAGCTCTTTGTCTGCCACTTTTCTACCTTCTTCAGGCATTTTTGCCTTTTTGACTTTCTGCTTCAATTCTTTTATTTCTGAAGTATCAGCATCTTCCCCTAACTCTTTTTGGATTGCTTTAAGTTGCTCTCGTAAATACATTTCTCGTTGTGTTTTTCCAATCTTAGTTTGAATATCAGATTGAATTTTTTCACCAAGCTCCAATGTCTGTAATTTTTTATTGATCATGATGTTGGCTTTGTTCAAGCGTTCTGTCACATCCAGAGTTTCTAATATCTCTTGCTTTTGTTCGATGGAAATATTGGAAAACGCAATTGTCATGTCAGTAAAAATTCCCGGTTCCTTGATATTTGAAACCATTACTAACTGTTCGTAAGTAACATCACTTGATAAATCGACCACCCGTTTAAAAACGTTCCTTAAGTTAGAACTTAATGCTTCGATTTCTGGATTATTTTCGTCAGCAGATTTATCGCGTAATGGCTCGAATATCGCTTTTAAAAATGGAGTTTCCTGAGTAAAAGTAATAACTTTGATCCGAAATACTCCTTGAATGATAATGGTTTTGCTGCCATCTGGCATGTCTATATTCCTCATAATTCTGGCAGCCGTACCAATGTGATATAATTCTTCTGTTGTAGGATTTTCAATGGTTGATTCTTTTTGGGATAAAATAGCAATTATGCTTTCCTCTTTGTTTAGCTCATCAAGAAGTTTTAACGATTTTTCTCTAGCAACAGTTATTGGCAATAATTGCTGTGGAAATAGAACTTCGTTACGCAATGGAATTATAGGTAACACACTCGGTATTCTGGTAGAAAATTCCTTTCTATATTCACTCATGATTATATTCCTCAATTTTGGTTAAAATTTCTTCTTAGTATACGATAGTTTAATATTAATAGTTCATTCATTCAATTGGTTAAAAATAAATTTAAAGATTAAGTATAATTTAGAAAGGTAAAATTGCAATTAATATGCCACGGCAATTATTGGCAATTTAACTAATTGTAATTAAAATGATTAATCACAAATAATAAATTTCAGTTTTTTTGTTTTACTGCCAGATTGAGCTATCTATGTCAGAATGACATTGCCGATGTGACAGGCAGAGCGGCAATATTGTTCGGCAATATTAAATACTGCAGTCTCGGTATCCCATTGCCAATTTGGTTTTAATATGTAAAGAATTTTTTTGGCTTCATGAATTCTGATTATCTCGCTCATTTCGTGTAAAAGAACATAGCTTTGAAAATTTATTAATGAGAAAACGATACTGGATGTTGGGTGTTTAGGAATCGAAAATCCAGTATCACTACAACCTTAAAATTCTAATACTATAAAATATAAATCACTTGAAATTCTCAAATTCTTGAGTTATATTTAGTGTATCTGTTTAATTTAAAATAATCTCAAAATAATTAGAGGAACAATGAGGATGGCCAAAAGATTGATTTGTTGCCTATTTTTCTTTCTCATCCCTGTAATAAGTTGCAATAAAAAGAGTGAACAAGCCCATGAAATTTCAGCAATTCAAGAACTAATTCAATCGTATAACGCAGCCTTTGATCAAAAGGATTTTAATCGGTTCTCAAGTTTCTGTACTGATGACATGAATTTTTTCACACTTGATGGTCAGATTTTCGACAGCAGCACGCTGGTACCGTTTCTGAATCGAATTCTTAAAAACTGGCAAAATCTTAAAACAACTACTGGAGAGGTAAAAATTGAAGTCGATTCACAAATTGCGTGGGCGAAATATAAATCCCAACTTGTCTATACTTCTGGCGAAAAGCAAGGAGTTATGAATAATTTAATTACTGTTACTTTTCGAAAAACGGAAACAGGTTGGAAAATAGCACATTATCACATGTCCACTGGATATTAGTCATTTTTTCGCTTGATACAGATTCAAAATTTTTGTAAATTAAAATGAAATTTAAAACTCACTGAAATATTTCCGCTATCTAAAAATATTTCATCGAATAGGAGGACAGATGAACAAAGCTAAATTCTCTGAAAATGTACTCGAATTGATCCGAAGGACTTCGGCATTTCTCCCTCAAGATGTGGAACAAGTACTTGCCATGAAAAAGAAATTAGAGGAGCCTGGCTCAAAGGCTGATTTTGCTTTGGATTTGGTAATGCAAAATGTCGGACTTGCAAAAAAGCGCTCGCTGCCTATTTGCCAGGATACTGGCTTGCTGAATTTTTATGTGAAATGCCCTGTTGGTTTTGATCAAATTGCGCTGCAGGAGGCGATGGAAGAAGCAGTCGCTGAAGCAACGAAAAAAGGCTATCTCCGACAAAATTCTGTGGATAGTTTGACTGGTAAAAACTCTGGGACAAATCTTGGACCTGGCAGTCCCATGTTTAAATTTGTTCAAACAAACGAAGAAAAATTGGACATTCGATTGATTCAAAAAGGCGGTGGTTGTGAAAACATGAGCGCCCAATATAAACTGCCAGGGGAGTTCAACGGCAAGAAGTTTGGTCGCGATCTTGAAGGCGTTCGAGCCTGTATTTTAGATGCTGTACATCAGGCACAGGGAAAAGGCTGTAGCCCTGGATTTTTAGGCGTCTGCATTGGTGGTGATCGCGCAACTGGTTACGATTGGGCGAAATACCAATTGTTACGAAAAGTAGACGATGTGAATCCCAATCCTGATTTAGCGCAATTAGAAGAAAAAATTATGAAACAAGCCAATGCTCTGCAAATTGGTCCGATGGGATTCGGCGGAAAACTGACTATCGGCTGCTGCAAAATTGGCTTGCGAAATCGGCTACCTGCGTCATTTTTCTTGACACTTGCCTACATGTGCTGGGCATACCGGCGTCGGGGATTTGTTCTGAACCCAAAAGGCGATATCCTGGAATGGCTTTACCAAACACCTTATGAGTTTGAAAAACCGGTTGATTTTCCTGAGACTTTTGAAATAACTTCTGCTGGCGTAAAAGTTTTGAACACGCCAATCAGTCAGGAACAAATTCGTTTGCTGAAGGTCGGTGACACAGTTATCATTAATGGCACGATATTTACC
>SMTZ1_10000959_pt1 | contig 45133 bp, 64 predicted proteins | sample DeeMarSWOR136_30_FD_25667 | JGI IMG/M metagenome (IMG submission 25667) | reverse complement strand
CCTGCCTTCGCCGACCTACCTACGCCCGCTGAAGCGAGGGCTTCGCGTAGGCGGGAGCGGCTACGCGCAGGCAGGTCTAAAGTTTCTCCAAGAGCCCCGTCCTTGCGGGCGAATAATCGTTTTCCCCATAAGTTTAATTCTTTCACACTTTCTCACTGAAGCGTGGGTAAAATCCCCTGCCTACCGAGAGGCAGGTCTGCCCGATTCCAGTAACTTTCCAAGGGAGAGGGGGGTATTACGGTCCATTTGCATTTGTTACTAAGTTTGGATAGAATGAGAACATAGAGAAAAGGATTTAAGCTTATGGCAAATCAGGGAAGGAAGATTGTCGTTTGCATCGCTGGAGTTCTTTTTCTTCTTGAAGGGGTGGCTTTATGCGGAGAGGGGACAGAGAGTAGTTTTCTTAAATGTCAAGAAGAGTATGTCATGGATTGGAGAGCAGACAGAGATAACTTCTTTAAAACACACCCGCGGTCCCCGCTCACATCCAATGACAAGAAGGGTTTTAAAGGAATGAAGTATTATCCATTCGATCCCATCTACGTCTTTCTTGGCTCCATTGAACGGTATATTCTTCACATCAATAATCCTAAGTATTACGCTACCTTCTTAACGAACAAGGGGACCAACAAGCGTTATCTTCGCTACGGCAAGTTTCGATTCGCATTGAATGGGAACGATTATACCATTGAGGTCTACAAATCCATCTTGAGCGACATGCTCTTCATCCCTTTTAAGGATCTAACCAACGGGAAGGAAACTTACGAGGGAGGAAGATATATCGATGCTGAGATCTTACCAGGTTACAAGATGGTGTTAGACTTTAATATGGCCTATCAGCCTTCCTGCGCCTATAATGAAAAATTTATATGCGTCCTTCCGCCGAGAGAGAACATGCTGAATATCGCGATCAAAGCCGGCGAAAAAAATTTCAAGTAATTCTTCATTATTTTTACAATGATACAATAATTCCTCTACTCATGAGACAAAGGTTTTATTTGGGAAACAAGTTTTCTTCCAGGTGGATCTTCGTTATCCATCTGGCTGAGTTCCAAGTCCGCCTGACACATCCCTAATCTCCGCGTGATTTCAATACATACGGTTCGAACATTAAAACATAGGATGGCTCTATGCTTTTTGGACAATGTTCCACCCCTTTGGGGATAACCGCCATTTCTCCTTCCTTTAAAGGAATATGCTCCTGGTCTTTCAGCTGAATAACGATCTTCCCCTTGTAAACATAAAAGAGTTCGTCTTCGTTCGTGTGTTTGTGCCAGTGATATTCGCCCCTTAATAAACCCATTCGAACAACCTGGTCATTGACCCGGGCCACCTCAATAGGAGACCAGGGTTGATCGATCTCTTTGATCTTATCCCCTAAACGAATCGCTGAAATCATTTTCGCTCTCCTCTCGCATCATTTCCCTTTCCATACCGGTTGCCGCTTTTCAATAAAGGCATGGATCCCCTCGACGGCATCCTCCGTAACGGACAACTTGGCCATGACCTCATTATTGAGGGCAAATCTCTGGCGAAAGGGCATATCGATCATCTGGTAATAGAAATTTTTTCCCATCCGGATGGCTACCTGGCTCTTGGAGACCAGTTTTCGGGCAAAAGCGAAGGTCTCTTCTTCCAATTTTTCGGCAGGCACCACTTTATTCACCAGTCCCAGTCGTTCCGCCTCCTTGGCATCGATCATATCGCCGCTCAAAAGCATCTCCAAAGTTTTTTTCTTGCCCAGGGAATAACTCATGGGGATGATCGGTCCGGTACATAGCAATCCCACATTTATTGCCGTCGTCCCAATCTGGGTGCCTTCGGCAACAATAGCAAAATCCGAAGCCGCCATGAGTCCAGCTCCGTTCGCGACGGCATATCCATGGACCATCGCAATGACAGGTTTTCCCATGGAAGCGATGGTGAGGTGCATTTGGTCCATCAGAGCAAGCCACCGATGGTGCTCCGAAGGTGTCTTTCCAAAAAATTCACTGACATCGATCCCCGTTGAAAAGACTTTTCCCGCCCCTTTGATGATGATGACGCGGATCTCGTCATCTTCGTCCAATTGGCGCAAACCATCATTGAGTTCCTCAGCCAATTGGGTATTGAAGGTATTAAACTTTTTGGGACGGTGAAGGGTGATGATGCCAATGTTATCTTTCTTTTCGATGATGATTGTTTCAAGGGCCATAGTATCTTTTCCTTTCTCTGTTTCTTTGTGGGATTTCTCTTATACGATTTTGCAAAAGGCATTCATTCTCATTCCTCTTTCGAAAAACGAAATGGCCTTTCAGCTTTTATTGAGAAACGGAACCATCTTCTTTCTGTCACTCTGGATGAGATTTCGTTTTACTTCATGTTATGTTCCTTCCCGATCTTGAAGAGTTCGGGTGTGTCTTCTTCCCGAATCAGATGACCTTGCCTGAACCTCGATCCCTGATACCTGCCTGCGATCATTTGGGCAACGTCATGGGTAAGCACCCTTCCACCGCTTCCTCGGTCTCAATTTTTATCACCCTTCCTCCTTCTTATAACATAGGCATCTATTTCTTGAGAATCAATGAAATCAAAAAGATTAATGTGCTCGCTAAAATGATTAAAGGGCCCGGAGGTAATCCGGCGAGCTTATAAAGCAGAATGCCCAAGAAAGAAGATATGATCCCAATAACCATGGCCCCATAGGCATATTGAACCAAATTCCGACTAACGTTTCTGGCAGCGGAAGCGGGAATTGCGACTAAAGCAGCGGTTAAAAGACCCCCCACCATTTTAACTCCTAAGGAAACGATAATGGCAATAACACCTAAATAGATGAGATTATATTTTTTGATGTTTAGCTCTTCAGACTGGGCCAACTCTTCAGAGATATTGATGAGGATTATTTTAGGGTAAATTTTGTTGACCACGAAATAGAGAAGGATAGCAACTAAGACTGAAATGATTGCCTCGGTGAGGTGGACCCTCGAAATATCGCCCACCAAGGCTGCTTCGGCCTGCTCAATGGGTAAGAATAGGAAAGTGATAGCGACCCCTGAAGCGAACACAATGGCGGTGAGAGCCTCCATCGGCAATTTTGTCCTTATCTCGAATAGCCAAATCAGAACGATTCCTAAAATAACAAAAGGAAATGCGCCCAAAGAGACATCAAAGCCATACAATAATGCCAGGGCGATTCCCGGCAGGGTCAAATGGCCGAGAGGACCGGCCACCAGAGCCATTCTTTTGCTTAACATCAGAGACCCTAAATATCCCGCTGCGCCGCCAATAAAAGTCCCAACCACTAAACTCAAGAAAAATTGACTGTCCATATTTGCCTCAGTGTTTATGCTGATAATATTTCACTTCTCCACCATAAAGCCTTTGCAAACTTTCCGGGGTCAAAACCTCCTGGGGAGGACCATAACAGATCGGTTGTTTGTTCAAACAAATCACATCGGTGGAAAATTTGTAAACGACGCTCAAATCATGAGTGACGAGGAGAATAGTGAGCGCTCTCTCTTCTTTCAATGTTGCCAAAAAATTGTAAATGGTCTCTTCTCCGCTAATGTCAACCCCTGTGGTTGGTTCGTCGAAAAGTAAGACCTGGGGCTTTCCGACAAGGCCCCAAGCGATCAATATTCTCTGAAATTGCCCTGATGATAAATCGCCTATTTTTTTCTGCAAAAAATCCTCCCCATACCCCACGGAGCTTAAGCTTTCTACAGTTTCTTTTTGGGAAGGTTTTTTTAGCATGAAGAAATCTTTAATGCTTAACGGAATATCCTTTATAAAGGGCAATCTCTGGGGCACATAGCCGGTCTTAATGCCCTTTGCCCATTCTATCACTCCCCTGTATGGGAGCAATCCGAGCAAGGTTTTCAATAACACGGACTTTCCAGCTCCATTGGGGCCTAAAATTGTGAGAACGTCTCCCTTTGTCACTTCAAAGGATAGGTCTTCAATGACGCTTTGGTGGTCTAATGTGACACATAAATTTCTAACTCTTAAAATCAGGTCGTTTTCCATAAATTTTTCCTCTATCGAGATCAAATATCCTCTGCAACAAAATCAGTCAGGTCTTTTTCCCTTAATAGCCTTCTTTTCCATGTTGCAATGGATGGAACGATGTAAGGCAAAAGCCTCATCGCATAATAGGGGGGAAGCAAAGGCAATCCAACGAGATCTCCAAAGACCACTAGCATAAAAAGGTGCTCTAAACTGCCTCTCTCCCTCCTCAGTTCGAGATCCATCTCATGAGCAGTCATGCCATAAAGGATTTCCCTTAGGACTTTTGACCAGCCTTTGAGCTTCTTTGCCGGGAATGGAAAGAGTGTTTTGGTCACCCATTTGCTTCGAAAATAGCTTTTAAATCCCTCCCAACCTCCCTTTGTCAAAGGGAGGGGTAAATGATTTCCCCCTTTGGAAAAGGGGGATGAAGGGGGATTTTCATGGTTCGTGGGAGATGTACCTGTCATACGCAATTACCACAAAGGGAAGATACCAAGAAATATACGGGTCATAAGGGCTAAGATAATAGCCACCGATAGAGTGAAAAGGACTGCCACCAATGCTCCCTTTCTACCAATTTCCTTCCAGAGCGCGGCAATCGTGGCCAAACAAGGAATATAAAACGTTACGAAGACAGTAAAGACCATGACCTGGGTTTTGGTCATCACGGTCAGAACCTGTGTGGTTCCCAAGGCCTGGGTGAGCATGATCAGGGATAGTTCCTTTCTCAGGAGGCCAAATATAAGCGTCGTTCCAACTGAGGTCGGCAGACCGAGGAGATGGGTGAGAGGAGATAGGGCCCAGTTGATATGTCTTTCAACACCTGCGTACTCCATGAGGGCAAGGAACACACTTCCAAGGATAAGAATGGGCCATGCGATCACAATGAATTCTCGTATCCGGTACCAGGATTTCTTTAATGTGTTTCGCAGAGGGGGTAACTGATACGCAGGGATTTCCAGAATCAATCCAAGGCTTGCCTCCGGATAGGGGAAGATGAGGGAAAGGATCTTTCCGGATATGGCCACGACCAAAATATTTAGAGCAAATATTGCTAAGGCAGCATTGGGGCTGATGAAAAAGGCGACCAGACCGAAAATGATGGTGATTCGAGCGGCACAGGGAATCATGGTCGTTAGGATGGAGACCATAAACCGATGTTGAGGGAACTCCAGAATTCGGGTCGCCATTACCGCGGGAACGCTGCACCCATATCCGAGGATAAATGGGATGATCGATTTACCATGAAGACCGATCCGGTGCATGAAGATATCCATCAAGAACGCTGCTCTGGGGAGATATCCAATGTCCTCAAGGAGTGAGAGGCCAATGAGGAAAGGAACAAGGTAAGGAAGAACAATAGCAATCCCTCCTGCAATTCCCTGCAGGACTCCCTTTGAAAGGAAAAGGGATAAGCTGTCTTTTCCGAAAAAGGACTCCAGATGACCTATCCAGCCTTCAAAGAGCCCTATCAACGGTTCCTCAATATATCCACCGATCCCGAATATGAAATTAAAGAAGCCATAAAAGATTCCTGCCAGAATCAGGTAACTAACCCACTTATGCATGACCCAATGGTCAATGGTCATTCGAACGTCCTTCTTAGGAGGATGGACCACAGCGGAAACCTTTTCAAACAGATTCATGGCCAGGGCATGACGCTCCGAAGAAATGACCTCATCCGATGGGAAACCATGAATCTGTTCCAATCGATCCTGAAAGGATTTAATCCGGTTAAAGGTACGATCGGCTTCTCTTAGTTCTCTAACAAAAAACTCATCATTTTCAAGAAGTCTAACGGCAAGAAACCGGGAGGGAACTTTTCCCTCGACTGGCCATTCCATCTGGAGAATAGAGACCAATTCGCCGATGATGGCTTCAATGTCCTTGCTGAATTTGGGGACCCGGCCTTTTTTCTTTTCCTCCATAAGGCTTACCACTTCTATGAAAAGTTCTTTTAATCCCTTGCCGGTTACGGCAATGGTTGGAACGACAGGTATCCCGAGGACCTCTGAGAGCTTTTGAGAATCAATCTGAATTCCTTTTCGTTGCGCCTCATCCATCATGTTAAGACAGAGGACCATGGGGACTTCAAGTTCCAGCAATTGAAGGGTTAGTTCCAGACTTCGAATTAGGAGTGAAGTGTCGACGACATTGATAATGACGTCCACTTCTCCAGAGAGCAGATGTCTTCTTGCCTCGAGTTCTGCCGGATCTCCCGAAGTCAGTGAATACGTCCCCGGAAGATCGATACACGTGCATATCAATCCATTGATATGCGTTTTCGTTTCGGTATATTTGACAGTCGTACCCGGGAAGTTGGAAGTGATGGCCTTGTATCCGGCGATACTGTTAAACAGAGTGCTCTTACCACAATTGGGCTGGCCGGCCAAAGCAATCCTCATTCCATTTCCTCCACGGTCACCTTGGAGGCAATTCCCCTTCCGAGAGCAACCCGGCTACTATGAATTTCAATGAGGATGGGTCCCCGAAGCACTCCGTATCTCAATATCGTGATGATGTCCCCGGGGTGAATGCCCATCTGGCCAAGCCTCTGCCTTATTCTTTGGCCTCCTTGAATGTCGATCACCTTTGCCTTTTGATTATCATGAACTTGATCCAAAGTTGTCGGCATGTTTTCCTCACCGGATTAATTGATTTCTGTTTGAATCAGTTCTTGGTGGATTTCCTCAATGGTCTTAGCCTCCGTAACAATCACATCGACCTCAGCATTGGAAAAGACATAGGAAGGCCCCTTCCCATCAAAAGCCTTTCTGGTATAAACTGTATCTACCCCATTTTGGAGAAGCCATTCACTCACCTTGATTCCTTTCCCTTTTTCCTCTTTCAGGTGAGGGTTGCTTAAGATTTTTTCTTCCTGGATCACATGCCCGTGAGTACTGATCTGGATAAGGTAAAAATAAGGAGCATCACCAAAGTGTTCAGAGAGTTTGTGCTTATCTTCTTCCACAGGAATAGCACAAATCAAGAAATCTTTCCTTACTGGCTCATAGTGGATGGTTACTTTATCCATATGCGGAATTTCTTCCAAAATGGTCTTTTCTATTTCCTCGCTGAGTTGGTGGGCCTGCGAAAACTTCTTTAGGCTAAAGACGAGCTCCGCTCGGACAAAAACAAACCTGCCTGAGTTCCTAGCCTGTATGGATTTGATTTCTTTGACTTGTGAAAAGCGCTGGATGACCTCCCGGATTCGATGTAAGGTAGTTGCATTAACTGATGCGTCGAGCAAAGTCCGCATTGAATCTTTCAAAATATTCCACCCAACCCTTACAATGAACCCCACCATCACGAGAGCGGCCAGCCGATCTATCACAGGGTATCCGATCCTCGACCCCAACAGGGCTAAGAGAACAAGGGTTGTTGAAGCAATATCGGAATACCAGTGAGAGGCATCGGCCATTAGACTTGGGGAGTTGAGGACTTTTGCTCTTTTCGCTTCAAAGCGCGAAAAAATGGCGATAGCTAAGATGATGATGAAGAGGCTCAAAAGAGAAGGATAGAAATGGGTTAGGGTTAGTGCCTTTTCTCCTTTAAACACATGTTGAACAATTTCATATCCCGCAAAGAAGATGAGACCTGCACTGACCAGTGCAACAAAATTCTCGACCTTGTAGAGGCCCCATGGGAAGGCTTCCGACCTTTTCTTTGACAACCAAATCCCGACAAGAACCAGAAGGCTTGCAAAGGTATCTGAGAAACCATGGATCGTATCAGCGAGGAGGGCAGAGCTACCCGAAAGCCATGCCAATACGCCTTTTGTCCCTGCCACCAGAATGTTCAAAAGAGTTGAGAATAAGGCAATCTTCGATGGATCATCGGTCTTTTTCAAAATATTCTTATCTTCTTCCATATTTCTTTCGAGCTATTCGTTTTTTAGGTTCCAAATCTCTCTCTTCTCCGAAAATGTCTTTGAGAATATTCTGGCAGACGACGGCGTCCTCCTTTGGGGTTCCACCGCATATCCCTATGGCTCCGATCAGGCGGCCTTCATTCAGGATGGGTACGCCTCCAGGAATGGTCGTCAGGCGTTCGTTCCAGTTCTGGACGTTAAACCCGTGTCCTGGCATCCTGGAATCACCAAACCGGGAAACCTCAGAGGTCGATATTCGGAACGTCGCGGCTGTCCAGGCTTTGTCCCGGGCGATTTCTGCAGTGGGAATAGACGCGCCGTCCATGCGATGGAGGGCGACCAACCAGCCATGGTCATCTACAATAGCGATGCTGAACGACCTGCCCATCTCCTTGGCCTTCTTGATACCTATTTGTAGTAGATTTTTGGCCATCTCTAGATTCATCATGGGGGATAATCTCCTCTTTAATACTTACCTAGAGAGTAAGGGTTTAGTCTAACCGCAACGGTAACGATGCCCGTATCGTCTATAAAAGGCTACGTCTGTCGTGTTTAATTCTTTTAAACGTAACCGTTACCGAATGACGAAACGGGCTTCGTAACCTTTACCAAGAAACCTCTATCGATTTTCACCGTCATTCATAAAGAGCGGTGACACCCGCCTGGCTGACGGTGGTATCACTGATGTCTCCTACGCCTGCGGGAACACCGCTGCAGCCAATGGCGCCAATAACCTCATTTTTTTCATCGGTAACTGGAATACCGCCAGGAATGAAGCAGAGTCGTCCCTTTCCCCTCCCGATCATGCCCATGGCATGATCACCTAGAAGCTTTCCTATGTTGCGAGGGTCGAGCCAGCGAGACCCCATCAGGGTGGGCATTTTAAAGGCAACGGCAGTCCATGCTTTCTCAATTGCAATATCGGTTGTGGCCATGGCAGCCCCGTCCATGCGATGGACAGCGATGACCGTGCCAGACTTGTCCACGACGGCGATGCTACATGGGAAACCGGCAATATCTCTGGCCCACCTCTCAGCAGCCTCCAGCATCTTCAGGGCAAGTTCTAAGGTCAACTCTTTCATGAGGTGCTCCTATTCTAAGAGACCATCCGTGGCAACGACGTCGACACCGCTGTTCAGTAAGTTTGGCAGAATGACCTGCCCCACTCTGACAGGGGGTTTTGCCCTCACGCGAACCAGGGTAAGCGTTGCCTCTTTCAGCCTCGATTTCAATATAGGCCGATTTGTCCTTACCGGAAGAAGGGGTCGCGAGCTCTTCTCTGTAAGGACGGTGGTGGTAAAGATTCGGACAGGATTGTGATATTCCTCCAACACGTATTGCCGTCCTTCTTTGCATTTATAACCTGTGATCTTCACCACGTTTCCATGACGGTCGATCCTGAGTGTGGTCCTACAACCGAGAGGACAGCCGATACAAACGATGTTTTCCTCAACCATTATTGCCTCCTTTTTGCACCCTCAATGGATAGTTCAACCGCATCATCCTTCAGCTGCCTCAATTGGCTACGGGAGAGATCGATCTTGAGCATCTCGCCAGGCTTCACCACCCGAAGGGACTTCGAAAAAATATCCCCCATCTTCAGTGTAACATTTTCTTCCATATCCTTTACCCTCGCATATAGGGTGACATCGTGTTGGGCGCTGATGGTCTGTGGAACAACGTAGCGAATATTTCTGCCGGGCTTAAGTATTTTCTTCTCCTTCTCCAGTTCTTCCTTTTTCGCAAACCTAGCAGCCGAGGTCCCCGCTATCTCAGCCTCCCAGGAGACTTCATCCACCAGATCATGAACGTGAACCACGTTGCCACCGGCAAAGATTCCTGAGACGCTCGTTTCTCTCCATTGATCTACCCCAGGCCCTCCTGTCAAGGGATCCAAGGCTACTCCGGCCATTCTGGAAAGCTCGTTCTCAGGGATCAACCCGACCGATAGGAGTAACGTATCGCACTCGATCATCTGATGGGAGCCGTTCACGGGCTTTTTGTCTTTATTCACCTTTGCGATGGTGACCGCTTCGAGACGCTGTTGTCCATGAGTCTCGGTGATCGTATGTTCGAGAAGAAGAGGGATGTGAAAATCGTGCAGACACTGGACCTCATTCCTGGTCAGACCTCCGATATAGGGAAGGATTTCCACAACGGCCTTTACCTCGGCACCTTCTAGGGTGAGACGGCGAGCCATGATCATGCCTATATCACCGGAGCCCAAGATGACAACCTTCTTCCCGGGGATCCATCCTTCAACATTGACGAATCTTTGGGCTGTTCCGGCGGTAAATATGCCCGCGGGCCGGGTACCGGGGAGATTCAATTGCCCCCGGCTGCGTTCACGGCAACCCATTGCAAGGACGAGTGATCTAGGCATCAGGCAGAGGACCCCTTCGCGATTGTTCACAGCAGTGATCTGGCGATCAGCAGATATTCGCGTGACCATGGTTTCCAGGAGCACCTGAATGCCTAAATCTTTGACCTTCTCCGCAAACCGGTGACCATATTCGGGGCCGGTCAGGTCTTGCCCGAAATAGAACAAGCCAAAACCGTTGTGAACGCACTGATGTAAAAGGCCACCGAGTTGCTCTTGGCGCTCCAGGATGAGGACATGCTCTGCTCCTTCTTCCTTGGCTTTGATTGCAGCCGCCATCCCCGCAGGGCCAGAACCGATAACCGCCACATCAATATCTGAATAATTCATATCTGTGCCTCAATTAATTCTTTTGATTTGTGAAGTAGCAAACGAGACTCCCGGCCTTTCTTCGTTATCTTTTCCTCCGACAGCCCGAGTTCTCTCGCCAATATTTTCACCACACGGGGAGTACAAAATCCTCCCTGGCATCGTCCCATTCCAGCTCTGGTCCTGAATTTGACTCCATCCAGCGTGGTGGCCCCGTGACGCATAGCTTCGACGATCTCTCCTTCACTGACTGTCTCGCAACGGCAGACCGCATGTCCATAACGGGGGTTCTTGGCAATCAGTTCTTTTTGTTGTTCTTCAGGAAGCTCGTTAAAAACTGGTGAAGCTTTCCTGAAAGGGCTGAAACTTTCATCTGTCTCCAACTTCAAACCTTCACGTCGAAGCAAGTCGGTCACTTCGTGGGCAGCAGCAGGAGCAGCGCTCACTCCGGGGTAACCAATACATATGCTTATGAACCGTGGCACTTTCTGGGAGGCCTGGACCACACATTCATGCCAGCCGACTTCCCAGTTTCGGAACATAAGAAAACCGGCAAAGGAGTGAATGATGTCCCTTTCAGAAAGGTCGGGGACGATTTTACGAGCGTTTTGAAAACCGATTTCAGCAATCCTTCCTTTGACGGAACAGTCTCCCCTCACGCCTGGCTGCATGGTCGTGCCGAAGAAGAGGTTGCCATGGACGCTGGGTGTCAGGATGTTCATCTGGCCGGGTGCATCCGGCCGCATATGGATTTCATGTTTGATGAAGCCCCCCAAGTTCTTGTCGAGAATTCCCACATATCCCCTGATCGGATAAAGGACGAAGTCATCCGAGTTCACCAGTCGGGCTATTTTGTCGACTGAGGTTCCGGCAGCGTTGACGATGAAGCGACACATCACTGAGCCGCGGTTTGTCTCAACTTTGAACTGGTTTACTTCCTGGGAGATCCTAACAACCTGTGTCTCCCTCATAACGTTAACCCCGTTTTGGGAAGCGTTCTCAATCAGTGCGATGGTAAGCCGGACCGGGTCCACGATTGCAATGTGAGGGTCATAAAGGGCCCCGATGGCTTCCCGGGTGACATTAGGTTCCATCTGTCTCAGTGTATCCTGATCTATGAATTGATGGCCTCCGAGCCCGAGCTTTTCGGCCCTCGACTTCAGCTTTTGGAATTTGCTCAGCTCCTCATTATTACGGATGAGGGCGAGTTCTCCAACTTTCTTGAAGGGGACATCGAGTTCCTGACAAAGGGGCTCCATCAGAGGCATGCTGTCCCAAACGAGCTTGCTGCGACGATATTCGGGGCGGAACTCCAGGGTGTCTCCTCCCTGACAGACGATACACATATTAGTCTTGGTGCTACCCCAGCCAAAATCAGCTTCTTTTTCGACCAAAATGGCATCTACCTTATATCGGGAAAGCTCCCTAGCCACGGCCGCCCCTAGAACACCCCCTCCAATAATCAACACTTCGGTTTCCATCTGAGCCATGCTAAATATCCTTCCTTTTCACAATTGCCTTTGAAATCTAATCAAATATGCTTGAAATTTTCCCCTCACTCCCTCTCTCTCCGCCCACTCCGCCGAAGTAGCCTTAGCTACGTAGGCCGGGCCAGCGGGCAGAGGGGAAGGGTGAGAGGGCCTATTTCAAAATCCCTTTCTCAGCATGCGCGCATAATAGGTTCCCGTCGTATAAAGGGCAGCGCATGGATTATGGCTCAGGACGCGATCCTTTGCCACCAGTACGGTGCAATAGGCTTTGGAGTATTTCAGGAAAAGAGAATCGTGCCCTACGCAGAGACCTACCAGAATGTTAAAGTCGGTTTTCTCTTCATTAAGGATCATCGCCTGAGCAATTGGGCTGCACATCGATTCGAACTGACCGATACGAATTTTATCTTTTTCTTTGATGCCGATCTGTTCTTTCGGAGTTGCGCCTGCTTTACAGACGACAGAGATAACTTCAAATCCCTGGGCTTCTAGGATGTGAGTAAGTGAGAGGGCCTCCCCATGCAGGCCTCCGCAAAAAACAATCCCCAATCTTTTGTAGCCCATTTTTTGAGCAAATTCACAGACCTCTTGAACCCTGGGTTTCGTCGGATGCAAAACATAAGGCTTCACATCCCGATTGATGTAACATTCTGCCTCCTGGACGGAAGCCTCATGGGCAAACTTTAGGATGTCAGGCTTGTTATATTCCTCGTTGGCCTTTGCGACTACTTCTTTACGGTGGAGGGTTGGGCAGAAAGCTGGTCCCTGGCCCTCCGGTGACTGGCATATCTTATTCTTAACCCCGCATTTGGCACATTCCGATTTGGATGATTCCATACTTCCTCCTTAAGTTATTCAAACAAGATGTAAAGAATCTTATCTCCTTTTTTCGCCGCTCTTAAGACCTCCATGTGCCTCAGCACGGGAAACTCTCTTCTCAAATCTTCCTCTGATAGATGAAGATTTTCAATCAATTCCTCTGGGGTTGCCTCTCCCTTTTTCTTAATGTAATTAACGATATTCTCTTGCAGAGGTGTTAGCATCGAGAGTTTGTCCTTCCCTTTTAGAAAGGTTTGGGCTGAATGAACGGCCCATGGATCGCAGGCTTTGGCAAAATACACTTCCGTGGCCTTCATAGGATTGTTGCTTCTCTATTTTCTTCCCGCATCTGGCGCATTGGATGAACATGGTCACTGTCCCCAAATATTTTATGTCTTGCTTAAAGTGAGAAGTCTCACTCCAGTGACTTCCTTAAACGTGGCACCTTCGCTGATCGTGCGGATCAAGCGATCTGGATCTATGATCTTCGAGCCACAGATGGCATCGATTCCATAATGAAAGAGAATAGGGGAGAGGGGTGAGGTGGGACCGATCAGAAGGACATATGCCCCTTTGCAGAGACCTAGAAGCCCCTCAAGGGTATGATTGATGAAGGAGGTTCCTGTGATCCCAACGACATCACATTGGGGTAGGATCCGGTCTGCCTCTTTTGCCGGCAAATCCCCTTCTCGAAGCCTCTGTTCGAGAACCCAGAGATTCTTGGTTCTCCCTTTCAGCTTTGGAATCCACGGAAAGTGACCCACAATCGCTACATTTTTCCCTTGACCCTTTTCTAGGATTATCTCGAAGGCATTCTTTTCAACGCATTTGGACTCTTCGATGTCGATCAGTGAATTGATGGTTGCCATCCCGATGGACGCCTCCAGTAGACTTTCTGATCTGGCATATTCCGCCAATTCCAATGCCGTCTTTCGGGTAAGGTTTCCGACGTCTCTCACCCCCCGGTGATGGGAAGGTCCCTCCTCCCTGAAGGTGGAGGAGAGGCCGCAATGCTTGGTGATTACAGCGGTCCAGAAGACACAGGTATGGACACTCTTAACAGATAAATCACTTCCTTTTAGACTCTGGAGTAAATCATTCAGAACTTTCAATTTTCGACCTCGATGATAATTTCGCAGCAATCGTCTCCGCCTGGAAGGGATCTTGGCATCCGGCAGAACGCTTTGTCATGGCCTAGCACTCCGCGGGCGATCCCCTGCATCGAACCCGAGAAACACATCGTGCAGGTTTCAGGAGGAAACTGCTTGGCAAGGGGGCATGACCTTTCGATCTTCACGGCTTTCTTGGAGCCGATCTCTGTCCATTCGCCTTCCACACCATAAATGGAGTCGGTAAAATCAATGATTCGGGCAACCGTCTCCAGGTTCCTTTCTTGCCTGCCTATAATTTCCATCAACTTTTTGGCCGCTTTTTTGTTATTATTTTCCCAGGCTTCGGCCACTTTCTTTAGACCTTCCTTGCCATACGATTCTGAAATGGCTTTAATCGATGTGCCGAGTAACATAGAAAGGGCAGCCCGGGAACGTTTCCATTTTTCCTCCATAGATAATTCCATCGCCTTAACCCCCTTTCTCGCCATAGATCAATTTCGACTGTCCTGTGGGACTCAACTCATTCGTTATGTTTTTGAACTCTCCTCCAAAAATAGAATCCTCTTCCCTCAGGAACTTCCTCGCATCCTTTGCGCCGAGAAAAAAGATCCGGACATAAAAGAGAAGCCTTGGAAATAGCCTTTTTGGCTTTGCATGTTCCATGAGACAGAATCTGCCTCCATCGATGAGAATTCTTGCCACCTCATCGATGGCCCTTTTTCTTTCCTCTCCCTTGAGTTCATAAAAGGCATGTGAACAAGTCACCCCATGAAACGAGGATTTCTTGAACGGGAGTTGACTGGCATTTGCCTGCACGAGGTGGAGTCGGTCTATCCTAGACTTTTTGGTTTTTTCTTTAGTTTTCTCCAGCATCCCCTGAGAAAAATCGAGACCTATTACGAAACCCGTTCTCCCCACTTGTTTAGTCAATTCAATCGCGACTGAGCCGGTTCCGGTGCAAAGATCTAAGGCCTTGTCTCCCTCCGATAGATTTGCTTTCTCGACGATAAATCTCCGGAGCGAACCTGCTCTATCCCGGGAATGGAGACGGATGATGAAGTCATAAATCTTAGAAAAAAGGTCATAATAGACGCGTCGCAAGGAACTCATATGAAATGACCCACCGAGCAGAACCAAAAGTCCAGCGGTGAAGGTAAAGAAGCCAGTTTCGTCAAGGGGTTACGTCAATTGTCCTAAAATCTTTACCTTTACCGTCTAACGTTAGACCATACGGGCTTCGTAACCTTAACCAATAAACCATTTTTATCGTTAGACTGAGACCTACTTGTATATTATTCAAACTTCCAAGACGCTGCCCACACATCCGTAGAAGTAACGGTCCCCGAATTCCTGATGAAGTCTGAAAGCCGCCCTCATTCCAGTGCAATGGGAGACGCCGATCCTTTCAAGATCCATCTTCTTTAGAAATGCGATTGATTCTTCCAACTGTTCAGGAGTCAAAAAATCTAAGTGGGTCCCACCCAGAACAGCAGAAAACTTTTGTTTCCCGGTTTTATTGATGACATGATGGATGATGTTGATCATTCCGGAGTGAGCACAGCCGAGAACCAGGATGAGACCCTTATCTGTATCGAGGATGAGGGATTGGTCATCTAAGAAGATATCTTGGGTAGTTTTCCCATCAATCTCGCTGAAAAGTCTTGGGTCCGGTTTCTCAAAAGGAGTTTTTCTTGGCACCTCTCCAGTTAAATATATCCTCCTCTCCACTTCTTGAAAATCTCTATTAAAAATAAAATTGGCTCCAAGGGATTCTAGATAGCCTTTCTTGTAGGGAATCCCTACGAATCTTTTTGTTTCTTTCCCGTTTTCTTTAAGAACTGCAATTCTATCTAGAAAGACATGGGGATGAGCGTGAACATCCACTTTTCCGCTTAATTTGAGAGCTTCAGGCAGTCCACCGGTATGATCATAATGTCCATGGCTTAAAAAGATCTTTGTTATACTCCTCAAATCTTTATTCAGAGTGAGGCTATTTGGTACGATGGAACGCCCACTGCCTGTATCGAAGAGATAATTTCCCTTATCCGTTTCAACAAAAGCGGAAAACCCGTGCTCACCGGAACCGACCAAGCGCCTTAACCTTAACCTTAACCTTAACCTTAACCTTAACCTTAACCTTAACCTTAACCTTAACCTTAACCTTAACCTTAACCTTAACCTTAACCTTTTACTATTCTTATAGAATCTCCAATTTTTACCCCCCCACTTTCGATGACCTTACAGAACACACCCGCCTTCGGCAAAATGGAATGACCCTGATAGTCGTAAGTATGGGGTTGAGATGGATCTTTTCCGATTTGAATCACAACAAGCTCTGCCTCGCCCACCTTTAAATGTGTTCCAATAGGAAGGGAGGTCAAATCAATGCCTTCGGCGGTGATATTTTCCGCAAATGATCCTGGCCCTGCGGAAATACTTGTCTCCTGGCAAAGTCTACGAATACTTTCAATTGCCAGAAGGCTTACCTCTTTCTCGGATCCAGCATGGGAATCGCCTACCAGGCCTAACCCCTTTTTGAGAAGACCCTTACCGACATTTTTCTTTGGATCCGTCTTCCTTTGACTCATACACACACCAACCACTTGGCCTGACTTGTCCATTGCGTCTCACGTTCCTTCGCTGATGGCTTTTTCGGGGCATTCTTCGATACACGTCCCGCAATCGACACAGGTTTCCGCGTCGACAACGGCCTTATCATTTTCCACCTTAATGGCTTCTACTGGGCAACCTTCCTCACATGTCTTACAACCTGTACATTTTTCCTGATCCACAATGACAGCCATTTCACACCTCCTATTGGATTGGATTTAAAGCCCTGATAGGGCCTCTGTCCCCGACGGATTCTTTTTGTGGCCAAAGCCTTTAGAAACGGATGCAATCGCAATACAATGTGTACCGTTTATTCGTCCGAAACGCGTACCGTCACACGCTGTGAGATATGCCTTCTCGAGATCAGAAGGTGCATAATGCATCGTTAGTTTGAAACCACGTTGGGTCAGGAAATCTTTTATGATCCCGTCTTCTATTCCGAAAGTCCAGCCTTCCCCCGCCCTTGACACGGTCTTGTAGATCTCCCTTTCGCCGTAGAACCTGTTCTCCTGTCTAAGCACTGAAGCATAGACATAATCGAAGGCAACGATGCTCTCTTCCATTGCGCTCCAGCGGATGAAATCGAGGGTCCTGTCCACTGCCTCCGAGGTCAAATACATGGTGACGCCTTCCCATACGAAAAGGTTCCTTTGGTTCGTTACATAGCCAGCCTTGCCAAGTACTTCGGCCAAACTCTCCTTATTGAAATCGATAGGCACAAAAACAAGTTCTTTGGGCAGAGGGGTCCGTTTTCGATTCAGGATTTCGACTTTAGGCTGCTGTGTTGTTTGAATGTCAAGTTCGAATATCTTCGACCCCATGTTTATGCTTTTAAAGCGCAAGGCCCTTGTGTCAAAACCAGCCCCCAGCAACACGATCTGTGCGAATCGGTCCCTTAACGCATTCATGAAGACTTCATCAAGCAACTTGGTTCTCGCCAATACATACTCGTATATCCCAGGAGGAGCGATTTTCTTCATAAAGAGTTTTCTCAGAAAAGGAACACTCAGGATAACCCTTGCTCCTAAAGGCAGAAAAATCTCAGCCAAGTTATCCGGTCCGCGAAAACGTTCATCTTTTTCTTTACTCGCACAGGCCCGTGAGAAGCAAGTGTACCCAGCTGTATTGGAAGCTTTGTGTTCAATCGCCCGCTTCGTCATAAGCTCGGTGCCTTTTCCACTGCTGATTCTATGATTTCTTCAAAATACCTAGGGCCTCCTTCACCAGGTTCTTCTCATGCTCGTAATCGACCACCCTTTGGATCATGATCTTTTGAGCCATCACAGGGCCTGCTCCGTGCCAGGTTCCTACCCCATGCTGACCCGCAGTCCAGTTCTGGAGAAGTTTCGTCACTTTCATAATATCTTCCGCCGGAGCATCGGAACCAAATCCTAAGAATTCTTCAACATATTTTTTTGTCTCAGGGTTCTTGAGTTCTTTCAAAGAGGGTAGGGTGGCGATGAGTCCTCCGCCAATATCTCCTGCCAGGGCCATCACACGCCAGAAGGCGTTGCAGATGTTGAGTTTTGAGACATTTCCCATAAGTTCGTCAGGAAGAAACACACCAGACCCCTCTGGCTCCTCCTGTCCAAGATTGGCCGATGCCAGTCCACAGGCTCTCCCTGTTTCCCTCAGAACGACCATTTCCATCATTTCATCATTGATGTGCTGGGCCTTTTCCAAACCTTTATACTCCTGGAGAAGCTTGCAAGCCCCAATCATGAGATTCATGAACCCTACTTTACAGGTCCCACCACAGGTCATTCGATGGGTCTTTGCAAAGCGCTCAACGAGTTTAATCGAATAATCCGTTTCTCCACAGTGAAAGACCCTGTCCCAGGGGACAAAGACATTGTCAAAGACTACCATCGAGGTCTCCCGCTGCCCAAAGGTGGGATTCCCCAATTCATAGATATCCTCTGCCATCTCCCTTTCGGCTGAATAAGGAGAATACTGACAGATATAGGTAATTCCTTCCATATCCGCAGGAACGGCGAAGGACAATGCATAATCGCCTTCATCTTTTCTCTTCGCAGACTGAGGAAGGACAACTATTTCATTGCTTACATAAGCCCCGCTGATATTGATTTTGGCTCCCCTAACGATGATTCCATCTGACTTCTTGTCCACGATCTTCACGGAGAGATAAGGATCGGGCCAGTCGAGGGCCCGTTTCTTTCGATCCCCTCTTGGTTCGGTTAAGGCACCTGCAACAGCAAGGTCATTTTCCTGAATCCATTTGAGATATTTCGTAAATCGTTTGTTATATTCCGTCCCCAGATTCTTATCCATCTCCCAGGTCGTGCTCGCAAGAGCATGGAAGGCATCTAGCCCCGGACACCGGTAAATACACGTCCCCAATCTTTCAGCAGTAAAAGTTCCGGCGATCGCCTTGGCAACCAGGTCTTCCCTGCTTCCACACACATAGACATACCGGTTTACCCGATCGTTGGTCATAGGAGAGATAGCCGTCATCATATCCAGATACTGAGGGTCCAAAGCCCATCGGTAACTTGCCTTATTTGACTCAATCACGGTTCGGATACTGGGATTATCGAAGATATCCTCCACTCGCTTTCCATTCATAAATATTTTTGGACTCTTTCTTTTCTTTAAACTCTGTTCATACAGTTCCGGTGTGATGATGGCCATCCCGTCGTCTCCTTTCCTCATTCAGATAACGTGTCCGTGATTAAGTAATAGGAATCTTTTGCCTCAGACCTCAAACCTCCAACCTTAATCCATTTTTATTTTCTTTGCTGCCTGCTCGGCAGCAATTAAAATTGGATCAAAAGGAGCTGAAAAAGGAGGCGCATAGGCAAAATCGAGTCTTGCAATTTCATCGATCGTCATCTTTTGATGAAGGGCCACGGCCAATGCATTGATCCTCCGAGCCACTCCTTCCTTTCCTATCATCTGACCTCCCAAAAGTCTTCCATCTCTCCTGTCAAAAATCAATTTGACAAGTATCCTTTTTGCTCCGGGCATATAACCTACTTTTGATTCAGCCTCGATCACCTGTGAATCTACATCAAAGCCGTATCGTTGGGCGGCCAGAATGCCTAAGCCTGTAAAGGCCACCTCCAGTTCGAAGACTTTGAAGGCGGCTGATCCCACCACACCAGACAAAAAAGCTCTTCCGCCAGCAGTATTCTCGCCTGCCACCCGCCCCTGTTTATTGGCAATATCACCTAGAGGTGTGTAAACCCAGTCCTGACTCACAAGATTAAAGACTTCGCAACAGTCACCGGCGGTATAAATGTCAGTAACATTCGTCCTTTGAGCGATGTCTGTCCGAATCGCTCCCGTCTTTCCAAGCTCAACCCCTGCCTCTTTGGCTATTTCCACATTCGGAATAAACCCAAGGGCCATAAGAACTGTATCTACTGGATAGTTTCCCTTTGTCGTCTCGAGAGATGACACTTCGCCGTTACTATTCAACTGAAAGGCTACGAGTTCGTGAGAAGGAAGGAAATGGACGTCATTTTCCTGCAACTCTTTTAATATTCTTTCGGATATCTCCCTTTCAAGATTCCCCGCGGGTAATTCTCTTCGATAGAAGACAAAAGTTTCCAACCCTCTCAACCGAAAAGCTTCACACATTTCCAGGGAGATATACCCGGCACCAAGGATGGCGACGCATTTTGGCTCTTTTTCATCGACATAGTTCCTAATCCGCAGGCCGTCTTCAAGGTCTTTCAAAGTGAATATATTTTTGGCATTGCTTCCGGGGATAGTCAGCCTTCTCGACCGGGCGCCTGTGGCAATGATAAGCTTATCATAGGGAACCCATTCCGTTTGGGATTTTGATAAATTAACTACCTCGACCTTTTTTGCCTTTGGATCAATCTTCGTAACCCGGTGTTCCGTCTTGACCTCAATATCCTGCTTCTCCTTAAATTGCTGGGGAGTTCGAACCACCAATTTATTCCGGTCTTTCACTACATCGCCGATGTAGTAGGGGGTTTCTCAGGAACCATAGGATACGAATCGACCCTGTTCGAACATGGTAATCTCAAGTTCAGGATTTATTCGTTTTGCTCTGGCCGCTGCACTCGGGCCGCCTGCCGAACCACCGATGACGATGAGTTTCTCCTTCTGGGCCATCTTTTTTCTCCTTCGACAAAACAAGCTCTACCAGGATCTGTAACTCGGAGCTTATTGGTTCCTGCTGTATGGACAAATCCTATTCAGTTTCATCAATTTACATACCCCTGCTCCCGTGACGCCGTAAATGAGAAAATCCTTTCTATGCTTCTGGATGCAACGCATGATGTGATCAAAGGTTCCATTGACAAAGGTCGTCCCTGTGATCAGGATGACATCGGATTGTTTGACTAATTGTTCTGTTAATTCGTTGCCATCCCAGACCTTTACTCCAAACTTGAAAGAATGGATGTTTTGCTTATTGAGGTCCGTAATCCTGACATTTTCAGCACCAAAAGTTTCGGTTAGGTTTTCGGCGATGGCTGGATTCAAGCCGATGAAACCCACTTTGACTTTTCCCCACCGTTTCAGAAGTTCGGAAGCAATTTCCTTCCCGCATCTCTCGGGATCTTCGTCCCTGCAATGAATTGTTTTCTCAATCAGATTCAAGTACCTTAGTGTTGCATTGAGCGTCGCGACATAAATGCTTCGCTCTCTGTTTGATATAAGAGGAAGATGAAGCACTGCTTTTAGATGACCCACAAATTCTCCAGGAGAATCGGTAAAGGCGTGGGCCCTCGTCCCGAGAACTTCTGCTTCAATCACCCTCTCTTTTCCTAAAATAATAGGAAAGTCCCTTCTGCCTGGTTCACCGATCGCTTCTTCGGGTGTCAACGTTTTTACAAGAACGGACACCCGGGTGTCAAGTAGTCTATTCTTCGTGACGATTTCGGCCAACTGAATCTTCGAATTCTCCAAATAAGAAGGATCCATTTCCGTTAAACTCTCCCTTGAAAAAAGATGAGAATGTACTGGTATGAAACATACGAAAAAACCAGACCGAACAATATCTTGAGCACCGGGGATGGGAAACGTTTATTCAAGAGGGCACCGATATTAGATCCAAAGAGTGTGCCAAGGCAAATGGGGAGAGCCGCAGGAAGGAAGATAAATCCTTGCAAAAATTTTATTACGGAACTTAAAAGAGCGTTCACCGAAAAGCACGTGAGCGAGGAACCGATTGCAATCTTTATTGGAGCCTTTAGAATGATAGCAAAAGCAGGGACTAAAATAGCTCCCGTGCCGATGCCAAGAAGACCAGGTAGAATTCCGGCGATACCCCCAATCGTCAATTTCCCGCAGAGGGAACCTCGTATCTCACTTTCGGTGGACTCTCTCATCTTCTTCCCGAATAGGTCGCTGAATCCTTCTAGGATCATCCGGAGAGAGATGAGGGAGAAGACCAACCCGGTTCCTAGGTCAAGCCAGATTTCTCTTCGGGTGAAGTATAGGAAAACCAGAGAAAAGACGACAGCTGAGATCGCCCCTGCTACAAGGACAGGAAGGAGGGATGGAATGTTCACATGTCCCAGTTTATGATGTCTGAAACATCCGCCTAATGTTGTAAAAAAAACCGCCATAATACAAGTTCCTGCTGCAACGGCAGGAGATAAACCCACAAAGAACCTGAGAATCGGCATCAGGACGATGCCTCCTCCAATTCCAAGCAGACCTCCGACGACTCCTGCCAATATCCCACCACCTGCCATGATGGATAGCTCAAGGATGTTCACGCTCGACCGCCCCTTGACTCAAAATCGATTTTGTAATCCCTATTGGTCTTCCAATGCTCTTAGGGACGAGCCAACCTTGCTTCTTTCCCCCCGCTCAGGTTGCACGCCGTGACGCCTTAGTGGCCCTCTGGCAGCTTTCGCATAGGCCGAAGACACGAATGGAAATGTCGCCTAATCTGAAACCTTTCTCCTTGACGACCATCGATTTGAGCGTTTTGAGATTCCCGATAGAAAAGTCTATAATCTTGCCGCATGCCTCGCAAATGAGATGCCCATGATCTCCTTTATGGAGCACCGGTTCATAGTAGAAACAATTCTTTTTGATATCGAGCCTTTCAATCAGATGAAAGCGTTCGAGAAGTTTTAGCGTTCGATAAATCGTTGGTCTTGAAACCCTCGGCCCTTTATGGCTCAGGGAGGAATACAATTTTTCCGCGTTAAAATGGTCCCTTCGAGTTTCAAGTTCTCTGAGGATAATTTCTCTTCCACGGGTATTTTTAAAACTCTTAGACGATCGTAAGTCTTTAAATGAGTTAATTTCTTTTTGCATCGCAGAAGAATTTGAATCTCAGTTTCAATTACGTGGCCAAATAAAGATGTTGAGGTCAACAAAACCTCAACACCCCTTTAATGCTCTTTTTCCCCTTCTTCTATCTCACAGGGATGTCCCTTCTCCCCGGGATGGCAGGTAGCGATCTGTTCAGCTGAGCAGTCCTTTGGTTTTCCCTTTAAATTCTCAGGATGGCTGCAACCCGACTTGCTTTGGCACATAGAGTTTACGTCCTTTCAGAATTCCTGACGGATTCTTTTCTTGAAGATGGATAGCGAAAGACTAAAGAGTAAAAAAACGAACCCCAGTAGAATTAATAAATTCAGGTATAAAGGAACCGCTCCCTTTTCTTCCAATAAGCAATGCCTCAAACCATCCACCGTATAGGTCAATGGCAAAAGATGAGAGAGAATGGGAAGAGGGTAGGGCATCGCAGAAACCGGAAAGAAAACTCCACAGAGAAAAATCATGGGAAATCGGAAGAAGTTGGACATGGTCATAGCTTCAAAGACTTCCTTCACTCCCACCGAAATCAGGATTCCAAGGAGTGAGAAAGCGACACCGGAAAGAATGATCGTGACAGAAAAAGAAAAGGGATGATAGATCGATAGACCTATGATTGGAATAAGGAAGAGTGTGATGACCAAGGTGATCACCAGGCCAAACACGGTACTTCCAAGGGCCTTACCGAAAAGGATGGTTCTGATCTCCAATGGAGCCAGAAGGAGTCTCTCGAGAGCCCCGATCCTTTTCTCAAAAGTGATCACAATGGCTGCCATCGAAGTGCATGAAAAGAGAAGAGTTAAACCAATCAATCCAGGGACAACCTCTTTGATCCCCATCGGATTTCTGAAATAAAAAGCCAAGACGAAGACGATGGGAAGCATTAACCCCCAACTGATCAAGGGAGGCTTGAGGTAATAAGCTCCCATATCTTTCTTGGCAATGAAGTAGGCTTTTTTCATTTCTGCTATCATGACTCGTTTGTCGTTGTCGAATCTCGTATCGAAGCTCGTTTATAGAACCTGGATACTCGATCTTCATCTTTCGGTCAGGGCAACGAGGCCCGTTTCGATGATAGAAGGCTACGGTTCTTGTCTTTTAATTCTTTGGACCTAACCGTTACCGGTAACCGATACGGGCTTCGTAGCCGTAACCATAACCCATATTTAACCCTAACCCTATACCAGAATGGCTCCCTAACCCTCGCCTAATGACAGAGAAAATGTATTAATCAGAGCCTGTTTTCATGGCCTTATCGATCTTCATCAACTCGGAATCGAGACCGGTTAAGGCTACAAAAGCGTCCTCCAGGCTGGGGCTCAGCGTGTTGATCGTTTCAATTTTCGCCCCTTGCTCTTTAAAGAGCCTTAAAATATCAGGAGTAACCTGATCAATGTTTCTCGTATGGAAACGAATCCGATTTTCGTCGATTACAATCTTTTCAATGCCATCTAATGAGAGCAGTCTATGCGTCAATGGATCCAAAATTCGATCCAGTCCGATTTCAAGAATCTCCATTTCTTTGACATGGGACTTAATATTTTCTGGCGTATCGATGATCCGTATTTTACCCTGAACAATAATGGCGATACGGTCACACAGACTCTCCGCCTCGGGTATATAATGGGTAGTGAGAAAGATCGTTAGCCCTCTTTTTTTCGAATCGAGAATCAATTTCCTCAACCCTCTTGCGCTCATCACATCCAGACCTGTGGTGGGTTCATCGAGGAATAGAATTTTGGGATGATGAACCAGGGCAGCAGCGATGGTGAGCCTTCGCTTCAATCCTCTCGACAGTTTCTGAAACTGTTTTTCTTGGTGCTCCTTCAGACCAAATTCTTCTAGAAGCTGAAGGGCACGATCTTTCCGTTTTTGTCGTGCGAGTCCGTAAAGCTCTGCCTGATACAGAAGATTTCCAAGGGAGTTGAGTTCCCCATAGAGGTTGGATGTTTCAGGAACAAGGCCAATGGTTTGTTTAACCTTAATAGGTTCCTTGAGGATATCGTGGCCATCAATGAACGCAGTGCCCCTGCTGGGCTGGGTGAGCCCGACCATCATCCGGATGGTAGTGGTCTTACCCGCACCATTGGGTCCCAGGAAACCAAAGACCTCGCCTTCTTTAACTTCAAACGAGGCGTGGTCCACGGCGAGGGTAGGTCCATAGAACTTGGTTAATTCGTTGACTAGGATCATCTCATTCATGTTCCATCGTCTTGCATGATTTGGTCAGGCAAAGAAGCCCTTTGGTTGAGTCCTGACCTCTGATTAAGCAATGATGCCTATCATCTGTTTCATTCGCCTTAATCTATTTTTGAATTCCTGATGGGGGAACTCCTGAAGGGCACTCGTCCTTTTTTCTTTCAGAGGAGCCCGTCACACAACCTGCCAGGAATATGGAAACAATGCATAACAACAGGACCCATCTTTTCATTTCATGTCTCCCCACTGGACTGATGTTAAAAGGCCATCTCGGGCTTCCAGACCTTCCATACCTTTCCTGCCAAGTCTGGACCAGGTTTTAATGTGGGCTTGCCAGGCTGCCATCCGGAAGGCGTGACCTCACCCGTGGCGCGCACATGCTGAAAGGCTTTGACTTGCCGGATCAGTTCGGGAACGTTCCTGCCCACAGGTGGAGCCACAGTCTCCATTGCCTGAATGACCCCATCTGGATCGATCAGAAAACGCCCCCGAATATTTACCCCTGCTTCTTCATCATAAACTCCGTAGGCACTGCCGATCCGGCCTCCCGCATCCGATAGCATTGGAAAAGGCACCCCTCCTGGTACCATCTTGGAAAGTTCCTCCTCCTGCCAGATTTTGTGAGTAAAACGACTGTCTGTGCTCATTGAAAGCACCTCTACTCCCAGCGATTTGAGCTCTTGATATTTGGCGGCAACTGCCGACAGTTCGGTTGGTCAAACGAACGTGAAATCCCCAGGATAAAAACAGAGGACTACCCACTTTCCTTTGTACTCAGAGAGCTTGATATTCTTGAAACCTCCGTCGATATAGGCGCTTGCTTCAAAATCTGGTGCTGGTTTTCCAACTTGGGCCATCATTCCCATTTCCTCCTTTTGAATTTGTGTGGGCTGAGAAGCTTTGGTTTCCGCGAAACCGATGATTCCCTTTGCTGGCTTTACACATCCATCTTTTGCTTCAGCCATTGGGCAGCTCCTTTTGCTTCGAAATAGGATATCTCATTTTCTAATTCAGATTTTCTTGGGATTTCAAAATAATATCTCCAATATCGCAGCGAGTATCCTGAGCAATGACAGGGCATTTTACATTGAGCAAAAAGAAGATCGGACGATTCTCTCTGCTAATGGATTCATAGTTCCCTTGTCCTTTAGATAAAATGAGATCTGATTTTCTAAATCTACTGACAAACTCCTCAGAACATCGATTGAGAAGAGTTCCCGGCGCCTCCGAACCATTCGAGATCACCTTGACCAGTTTTGCCATTCCCACATACTCAGCATCTTCCATTGTGACGTCGTTGAGTATAGGTAAACCTCTTACGGCATACATAATATCTAGGTCAAAAAGATTGAGAAGTTCCTCAATAAGAATCTTATCCCAAACGATTTCACCCGCATTATCTCCCAGAAACAAAATGGAATTGGATTGAGCCAGCTTTTCATAGAAAACGTCATAGTCATCCCACGCAAATCCTCTACTCATTATTTCGAAACACCTTTCATAAATGTTAGGAAACTGATCATCTGGGGCCAGATCGATAGAATTCCCAGCGGCAGATAGCACCAAGGCTGCCTTGAGGGGATTGGACACATCGGAAATTTGAGCAGAAAGAGACCTTTCATATTGCAGTGCTAAATCATTTTGCCTCCTCTTGGCTTCCTTATAAGGGTCAGGATTTCCAGTGATTGCTTTGACCCTTCGGTGAACAAGCAAGGCGATCTCAGGAGGAGCCGTCTGGAGAGAGATATCGGACAAAATCAACAGGACAGAGTCAAGGACCCTTCTGTGTGTACTTTCGTCCTCTGTCGCCATTCTGCTGGCTTCCAACGCCTGGCGCAAAAAACAGGGGAAACAATCCAAATTCGTATTCACAAAATAGATCCTTCTTCCTTCAGCCGTTTTAGATCTTTGTGCATCCTTTTGATAAGTAATTCCCTTTTCAATCGGGAGATATAATGGATAATCAAAATCCCATGGAGATGATCTATTTCGTGTTGATAGACCCTACTTGAAAAACCGGATGGCTCCAGGCTCATCTCTTTCCCATCCAAATCCCAGGCTCGGACGAGGACTCCATCCATTCGTTTCACTGGCACTTCGATGGTGGGCAGGCTTAGGCATCCCTCTTCCATAACTGATTCGCCGTCCCCTTCGATAATTTCAGGATTAATCAAAGCTCTCCACCCCTCTCCGATATCTACAACAATGATCTGATTAGGGATTCCGATTTGCGGAGCAGCAAGCCCAACCCCTCTATTCGTATACATAACCTCCGCCATACGATCAGCGATCTCTTTAATCCTTCCGTCAATATTCTCAATGGGTTTTGCCTTTTTTCTCAAAATAGGATCAGGGTAGATACGGATTTCATTCATCATTTCTTCACAATGTTGTCTGGAATGCTGCTTTAACGAGCGCTCCAGCCGATCCGGTTGTTCCTACTTCTCCGTTAACTCTTCAACCTCTTTCTTACCCTCTGCCAACTCCGCTTCCTGCTCCGGATCTTTCCTCTGGAGTAGCGTGAGGAATTCTCCAACATGGGTCTTCTCTTCTTTGGCTATGTCGAGAAGAATCTTTTTGATGTCTTTGTTGCTGGCCATGGACGCCATTTGTTCGTAAAGGTTGATGGCATCCAATTCCGCAATGATCCCTGTTCTCAGTATTTCTTTCTCTATGTCTTCCTTTTTCGCATGTTCGAGAATGATCGGTATTTTTGATAGCATACACTCTTCTCCTTTTTTCCCTAAGATCTACTTAGAACCTTTCTCAAATAATGGTTCCTCCATATCCAAAACCTTCAAAGGGCTCTTTCCGGTAAAAAGCTTGATAATCTTTCCGACGGTGTAGGCATTTCCCTTAAGCATCAGTTTACAGTTTTCGAAACTGCATCCGGCGATTTCAGTCGCTCCCCGTTCTAGGATAATGATACAATTCTCAAATTCACAATGAGCAAAGGATTTTCCGTCGAGTTCAACCTTCTGGTCGCAGAATCTCGAGTTTCTGTATCGAACCCTATAGTCTTTCGTCAAGATTTAGCTCTCCCATCATTGGACCTGTTTCAAGCCCTTGGGAGGCTTCCCGTAGACTTTTGAAAAATCTGTGTCCTTAGCCCATCCGATCCTGACGTTCGACTTCGCATCGATTTCGGGGAGATAGGGTTTTATGTCTAAGAGAGGAGTTCCTTCCAAGGCATCCAAGCCTCTCACATTCAGCTTGTTCCCGTTTATTTCGATCAATTCGACCACTGAAAAGCCTATGGGGTTCGGCCTGTTCGGGGAGCGAGTCGCAAACACACCATGAAGTTCCGAATTCCAAGGTGTTTTCACTAAAAGGGAATAGCTCTTCGCCGAATGCAACCAGTAGAGCAGGATCAAATGGGAGAACCCATCGATATCCTTTAACCCTCCTGCATATTGATCAAGTATTTCAATCTCACAAATTTCTTCTCGACCTTGTGGTGGACATTCTTTTCTGTATTTGTAGGGTGAATGCATTACCCCGATAGGGTTAACTTCCATGGCTCATCTATCCTTTCGTGATAGAAAGTTCTGATCGTCCATTCTTTTTTTGAAGGATTCGCTTTAGAGATTCGACACAAAAGGCGTTTTCTTCCTCAGTCCCAGTACTGACGCGGATGAATTTTCTGTCTTTATATCCCTTCACGGTTTTGATCATCACCTTTCTCTCCAGCAGTAAATCCACAACTGCCTGAGGGTCAAGGCCTGTCTTTGTAATGTCAATCAAAATGTAGTTTCCATGAGAAGGGTAGGCCTTGACACCGTCGATTCTGTTCAACTCCTGAAAAAAATATTCAATCTCTCGATTGTTGACTGTTGTCTTCTGGTTGAATGCATCCCCGTCATGCCAGGCTGCATAAGCCGCGGCGATGGCCATCAAGCTGACACTCCATGGCATCTGCATTTTTTTGAAATATCCAATTACCTCCTTGTCAGCCAAGCAAAAACCGATACGGATTCCGGCCAACCCAAAGGCCTTTGAGAAGGTGTGGGAGATGATTGCATTAGGATAATCCCTGATGAAAGGGGCCTTCGATAAATGCTCCGAATGGTATTCAAGATAGGCTTCGTCAACCAGGGTAGGGATGTGTCTTTTGAGAATTCTAATGAGATCCTCATCAGGGATAAAATCACCTGTCGGATTATTGGGGGTGCAAATGATGATAACTTTTGTCTTTGAAGTAATAGCGTTCAGGATGGCCTCCGTATCATATTGAAGATCTTCTTTTTGATCTACTTTAATCACTTTTCCGCCAATGATCGTGGCTCTGGACTCAAACAGGCTAAAAGTGGGATTGGGAATGATGACTTCATCACCCGGCGCCACAAATACTTTCATGACCATTTCGATAATTTCAGAGGAGCCGTTTCCCAGAAAAACATTGTCAGGATCAAGTTGATATTTTTTGGCAATCTCAGCCCGAAGTCGTAGGCCATTTCCTGGGTATCTATTCCCATCCTTTGCCGAATCGAAAATGGCTTTTAGAACCTTTTGGGAGGGAGGATAGGGATTTTCGTTTAAAAACATTCTCCTGAACTCGGGATGATCCCATGCCATATTGACATCGTCCGTCGTATAAGGCTTGACATTTTTCATCCAGGGGACCACGAAATGAGATAGATTTCCCATCTTTCATCCTTTCGCAAAAAAAGGTTTCTGGCGAACAGCCAATCTGGCTGCTTCGCTATCCTCAAGAGGGTGCTTTAAAGATGAGTGTGTCTCCATCGTTTAAAGACGTCTGCATACGGTTTTCAGAGAGATAGGTTGCTCCATTAAGAAGCACCCGAATGTCCATATCGATATCTCCGTTTTTGTCCAAAAGGAACTTTTTCACTTCGAAACCGAATTTTCTCGCCAGGGCGTGGGTCAATTCTTTTAAAGTCTCACCCGGGAATTCGAATTCTATTTTCTTGCTCTTTCCAAAGGCCTTATAAAGGGGTAACCCTGCTATCTCGATGTTCACCTTCATATTGCCTCTCCGTCCTTTTTGTCATTACACCCTATCTCGCTCATTCAATCTCGCCTGCAGCTGCCACCCGTTGAGCACGGGGGGGTGGCGCATCGTTCCTCTCTTCCGCAACAGGTGTGACCTGGAGACCTTCCTCCACTCTTTAAGGAATGAGAGACAGAAAGCATTTTTTCTAACTGGGAGCTTCCACATTGCTTGCAATTTAAGGGGTGACTTTTTTGACTGGAACTCACCAGAAATTCTGAAACGGCTCCACAACTGTTACAGCGATATTCATAAATCGGCATTTATAACCCTCCTTGCAAAAAATAAAAGAGTGAAAAGCGTTCTGTCAAATCAGCTCGTCTCAACGACCTATCATTCAATGATCAGCTTGCAGCTCACTTTCTCCCCTTCGGGGTAAATCAGAAATGTGACCTCCTTTCCCTCTGTGAGATATCCTTCATATTGGCTCCTAAGGTGACCAAAATCTGCCGACTCCAGAAACAACCTTAAGACTTCAAGCCTTTCCCCAAGCCTTTCGTCACCACTCCCTTCTTTGAGAAGGAGGTTGAGCGTCCGTTCGTATTCTTTTTTGGATAGGGTTTCAATACAACTTGACAGATTGGGTTTGAGTTCAATGCATTCCACTTTCATCTCCCATCTAGATTTCTCAAGCAGTGGGCTACGCAACACTTGAACCCACGGCGCGCTGCTTAAAAGGTAAACCCCCTACCTCCTGAGTTAACGGCTCCTGCAATTTCGATTATCTGCCTCCCTCGTTTACACCTACGGCATTCACTTCGAGATACCGGTCCATGGGAAGACGGGCAAACATTACTGCACCAATGCACGGGGTTACGTACTTAACCTTGCATTGACCTCCCAGAATATTAAAAAATTCAAGACACGACGAGCATACATGGAGACTGTCAGCAATAGAGTAGGGAGCAGTGGTACTATTGAGTTGGACAAAAAATTTAGGATCAAGAAAATTGGCATGATTTGCTGAATGGCTCATAAAGATTTTATCGAAATCGAACGGTTCATTTTCTCGGTGGCGTTCAAACCACGTCTGATAAAAATCTTTGTCAATAGGTTCAACTTCCTCCCAAGCCTTCGGTTTTCTCCTCTGGTACTCTCTGGATTTCACCAATTGTACAATCTCATCAGGAGATGGAAGACGATCAGGTTTAAAACTTGATTCAGTGATGATTATGGGATTTTTGAAATCCAAATGATCGAGGGAGGTGCTGCTAACGATAAGGTGTTGACCGGCTTTTTCGGATTCCCAGTACCAGGATGTTCTCCTTTTACAGAAACCGTACCAGGCCGTAGGCGCTAAATAGGAAACCTCCCGTGAGGCTTTCAAGACTCGGCAGGGAATCCGGGCCTCATCCTCCAAATCCTTCCCCTGCTGGTCAATGTTTTTTCTAACCTTCTTCAAACCATCAAGATCAATCCAATAGCAGAATTTTTGGTATCCAGACATATCTCGTCTCTCCCTTTGTTTTTTTTGACAAGCGAACGATGATAATCAGAATAAGTACCACGAGGTATAGACTCCGTGTGGCAGGGTAAACAATCGGCGATACAGCCTGTGATTGGATGAGCACATCGAAACATGCCCCGACTCCCCAGAAGAACGGGTAAATCACCAAGATGCTATTTCCGAGTCGGAATAAGGTGGCATACATTAAACCTACTAAGAACAATTTCCCATATTCAGGCTGGAAGCCAACATGGTGAAAAGAATAGAAAAGGGAGGCAAGTACAATTCCAGGAATAATCCCGAAAGCTCTTTCAAAAAGGGTCCTCTGGAAGCTGTAAAAGAAAATCACTTCGAAAACACCAGCCATCATAATATATCCAACTTTTGCCAAGGTCGATCTGTGGAGGTAAAAACCTGTTTCTGGATTTTCAGACATCAATATGTAAAGCAGAATCATACCGAACAATAAATTCATCGGGAGAACGATATACCATTTCTTAAAGGTTAAGCCAAACTCCCAAAATTCATAATTGGAGCGTTGAATATAGTGTAGTGGAAGAAAAATACCGATAATGTAGATCATACCGATATCTCTCACGAAGATGGATATCCATATTGGCTCCGTGGCTTCTCTCATCACAAATGATAATGCCCACGTCATAAATCCCAGAATCAGTGGGACAAGGGTTTCTCGGGAAGGTCGAAATCTAAAACAACTTGCCAAAATTCTCATGTTCATCGATTCCTGTTTTTTACCCATTTAAGTCTAAAATAAGTTCTATTTCCCTCCATATTTGTTGAATGATCGTTCCAACTCTATCGCATGGATAATCCATCACCGTCTTCCTATTCACCAACGCCTCGACCACTTTAGGCTCGTATGGGATTCTACCGATGATTTTGGAACCATTCTTTTCGCAGTGAAATGTTATGTGATGAGTATTCTCTAAGTTGATATCCGATTTATTGATACAAACCACGGAGGGGATTTTGAAGTGTTCCGAAAGCTTTAGAATTCTCTCCAGGTCATGAATCCCTGTAAGGGTAGGCTCTGTAATTGCTAAGACCAGATTCACTCCGGCCAGCGAGGCGGTGACCGGACATCCAATCCCTGGAGGACCGTCGATCAATATAAGTTCGAGGGCCCCTTCTTTTGCAATCTCTACGGCTTTCTTTCTCACCACGGTCACCAGTTTCCCTGAATTTTCCTCCCCGATTCCGAGCCTTGCATGAACGAAAGGACCGTAAGGGGTGTCGGAAACAAACCAATCCCCTGAAAAGGCTTCCTCCATGGCAATAGCGTCTTCGGGACAAACATGCGAACAAAAGCCGCACCCCTCACATGAAACATAATCTACCACTCCATTTTCAATGGCATGGAAGCGGCATATCTCCGTGCAGAGGCCACATTGGGTACATTTATCCAAATCGACACGAGGGGATCTGCCACCGTAATATTTCTCTTGCTTTAATACCCTGGGACGGAGCAGGAGATGGAGATCCGCTGCATCGACATCGCAGTCGACCATCACCTTGTGACTAGCTAAAGCGGCAAAGGCGGCCGCAATGGTTGTTTTCCCGGTTCCGCCTTTGCCGCTCACAATAGCCAATTGCTTTACCTGGTTCTTTTCTTGTTCCATGGCCTCTTCACTTCACTGGTTGAACTAATCTATCCAGCTGTTCTTTTGAAAGGGGTTCGCCAAATGCCGCGTAGTGGTAAATGGGCTTAGATGGGTTTTGAATTGGAACCCATTTCCCCTCCTTCCGATCCTGATAGATACATTGGTAATCGACCCCCTTTACAACAGGGATCACCCCCTTCAGATTCTTCACTTTTCCTTCCTCAAGCCAAGTTAAAGTGACCTTCCCTCCTTGAATCTCCTTCGTCGTTTCCGTTCCATGGCAAGCATCACATTTCCTACCATCTTTCATTACGGAGTGGCTCATATGTGGAGCGAACATGAAGAATGTTTTATTGGACTTTACTACGAAAGTCTGCATGCTTGCTGAAGTCACTTTTCCTCCGTAATTCATGAGAAATACCCACCCGGACACGGGGATTGCCACACGCTTTCCCTCTTTGACGAGTGTGTCAAAGTGACAATTGGTACAGCTAACCACATGGCGTACATGACATCCTTTGCAATCCAGTTTGTCCCCATGGACGGTATGAGATTCGGTTGGTTTGACAGATGGATGACATTTCTCACACTTGGTATCCATGGCGCCAGGCTGTTTCAGAGATACGTATTCAATGCCATCGCCGTGTATCTCTCTTGATGAATGACAATCCATGCATTTCATCCCCTTAGCGAAATGGACATCCTCCTGCTTTGCTGAACGGTCGATCCTTGTAATAGCTGCCTCCCGGGCATGACATTTCAGGCACATCGCTTGGTTCTTTGCCGCTTGGGTCGAATAGGCTGCCTTCTTATCCTTTTCCACTTTGTGGCAACGATCGCATCCTGGCACATGACAATTCTTACAACCGAGGTTGGAATAGGGAACACCGGATATGATTTCCAGGCCACCATTGGCCTTGTCATACCAGTAACCCATTCCCTTAGCGGTGTAGTGTAAACTCGAAAGGAAGAAACAGTTTTCTTTCTTGATTTCCTGAGCGTCCGAAACCCCAACCGATCCGAGAGCCATCAAAGCTACTAAGAGAATCACCTGAACAATCAACATCCGCTTCATATTCTTTTCCTCCTTGGGTTTGGATTATAAGCGTGTCCCCAAAATCTATTGTTGACATCGCTCTGATTCTATGGTGTGTTTCTTCCGATAATGGGCAATCGCTTCGTGTAATCCTCGAATGGCCAATAAGGAACAATGGGCCTTTCTGGCCGGGATGCCACCGGCCGCTTCGATCACATCGTTATCCGTCAGTTTGAGTGCCTCGTCGAGAGTCTTCCCAATGGCCAATTCTGTGGCAATACTGGATGTCGAAATGGCACCGGGACATCCCTGAGTCAAAAATTTGAAGGCGGATATTTTCCCGTCCTCCACCTTTAGATACACTCTGATAAAATCCCCACAGGTTGGGTCACCCACCAGCGCCATCGCATCAGGGCTCTCAATTTCCCCCACGTTCCTGGGATGCATGAAGTGGTCGATCAGCGTTTCGTTATAGACGAGATAGCCGACCTCGTCACTTAATTCTTGCCCTTCATCAATTTGATCCATAAACCTTCTCCACCCTTTCAAATAGTTCTTGGAATTTTTGAATGTAAGAGGAATTTTCAGCAATAATTGAAATCCCTCTGGAATAAGATTCAGCTATCTTTCGGTCCATTGGGATTTCCATCAGAATGGGAATATTTTTTGATTTACAGTAATCCCATATTTCTCGATCGCCTACATCTGCTTTATTGATTACCACTCCCGTTAAAATTCCTAACTTTTCAAGCATGCCCACGGCCAACTCCAAATCATTCAACCCAAAAGGAGTTGGTTCTGTGACGAGCAAACAAAAGTCACTTCCCTTTACCGTTTCAATGACCGGACAGGCTGTTCCTGGAGGGGCATCGAGAATCACTGTCTTATCTTTTTGGATTGTTTTCTTGACCTCGTGGATCAAAGGAGAAGCCATGGGTTCTCCAACATTTAGAATTCCATTGGCAAAGGGAATCCCGTCCGCGCTCCCTTCCTGAACGATCCCTATTTCCCTAGTGACCTCAAAAATGGCCTTTTCCGGACAAAGATAAGAGCAAGCGCCGCAACCATGACAGAGTTCATCAAAGACCAAAACATTTTTTAAAATGACGGCAATGGCATGATATTCACAGACCTGGGCACATTTCCCGCAGTAAGTGCATTTGGATTCATCAATTCGGGGGACCGGAATTCCCACAGAGGCAACCTGGCGGATAGTGGGGGATAGAAACAGGTGGGTATTAGGTTCCTCCACATCGCAATCAATTAACTGGACAGTCCCTTTGGGGAGTGAAAGGGCTAAATTAACGGCGATCGTGGTCTTTCCGGTCCCCCCTTTTCCGCTTGCTATCGAAATGATCATGGAATATTGGCTCCGATTCTCTTGTTGTCTTTTTCTTCTATAGAACCGATCCGTGTCCCCCTCTACGGGGAATACTGGAGGGATGCTAAGAATTATCTCAAAGTTTAACGTGTCAAGGCGCGCTCGTAGTAGCAACGGTGCTCATGCATCCTGTGTCGAATCGCGCCTGTTATTTGAAGATGATTCAAGTATTTCACTACCTCATCGATGTGGAGCCCGAGAGCCTTGGAGATATCCTCCGCCGTGCAGGGTCTACGCCTAATCAGGTTGATGATCTCGGTATTTTTGTCCGAATCAAAACGATCCCCCATGGGTGCATCAAATTCAGAGACGATCTCTGCTTTATCTCCGAATTTTTTTCCTATTTCTTCAAGCTGAGTGGGCGTTAAGGGAAAGGCAAATTCTTCCGCAGGGGGTCGCATGGGTGTATTCAATTGGACTCTGTCAGGTTGGATTCTTTCGATCGTTTCTTCGAATTTTTTAATTTCCTCTTTGCCGTCGTTTATCCCGCGACAGAAGAGGATCTCCAACCAGATCTGTCCTCTAAACTGTTTTCGGAATTGAATAAACCCTGCAACAATTTCCTCAATGTTCAAGTCGGGATGAGGCCTATTGATGGCCTCGAAGACAAAAGGGGTCACCGCATCGAGAGAAGGTAAGACTAAATCTGCCTCCAATAATTCATTCCTAACCTCTTCAATAAAGAGCAGAGAACCATTCGTAAGAACCGCCAAAGGCAAAGAGGTTATCTTTTTAATCGTGTGGATGACTTCTCCAATGTGTTGATTCAGTGTGGGCTCCCCTGAGCCTGAGAGGGTAATGAAATCTGGTTTTTTCTCCAAGAGGGATAGAGAAAGTTCCAACTCCTTCCCTACCTCTTCAGAAGAGGTATAAACTTGTCTGGATACAGTTTTGTCTGTCGTCCTTCCCAAATCGCAATAGATGCAGTCGAAAGTACAGGTCTTATAAGGAACTAGGTCTATCCCCAAAGATCTTCCCAACCTTCTTGAGGGCACTGGGCCGAAAACACATTTTGGATCATTCGGTTTTTCATTCATGTCTATTAATTTTGCGTCTTCTCAATTTCCTGAAGCAGCCGATTCTGGTCGACCCCAAAGAGGATGCAGGCTATTTCAAGGGTTTTAATTTTGAAGCTTGGCCTTTCAAGGCACTCTTTACCGAAATATTTTTTCATGACTTCAGATGTCTCTGGATATTCTTTGACGATATCTCCAATCAGCTTTTTTTCGAATGAATGGTCGTCACATGAGAAATTGATCATCTCTTCACCCATTCGGCTGGGCGGAGACCCGCCTTTGAAGGCGGGGTAGACAGGCACGGCTCAGGGTGAACCTCGAGCAAGCCCTGGCCTTCAGGCCGGGCAGTCGAAAGGTTCACACTCTTCTCTGAGCTATTTTCTTACCATTTTTGCGCCACATTTAGGGCATTTCCTGTGGTAGCAGGGGATTCCGGTTTCGTGAGCCAAAGTCGTGCCGCACTGGGGACAGACGCATTCTCCGGCTGGCCCTGCACCGGCTCTGGAACCTCCCATTCCTCCTCTTCGGCTTCCAACCATCCCGGCACCTCTCCCCGTTCCAGGACCACTACCCCATGGAGGTCCTGTTCCATCTCCTCTTGGCATAATCATTACCTCCCCCAATTCAATCAGCATGAATATCGTCGCAAATCCAGTTTGCGATGAAAAATGGTAATAGTCTTTCCGCAGACTAAAGTCCCTGCCTGCGGTAGGCAGGTGCGGGAACGGGCGACAGACTTAAGAAAAAAGGAAGGAGGCGGGGTCCATCGTTGCCCCATGCAACCACTTTTTGCTACCAACGACGGAACCCTCGCCCTCCTCCGAAGACTCTGCCACGGCCACCTCCCCATGGAAGACCTCCACGACCTGCCCCGAAGACGGGTCCATAAAAGGGCCTTCCAAGAAATGGATAACCACCGAAAGGCTGATAATAAGGTGGCCGCATGCCATACCCAGATGGACCGTAACCCCTGTATGGCATCGCGCAGAAACCTCTGCCTCCGCCTGTCATAGGACCCTGACCCAGTGGTCCTGTTCCATCAAATCCTGGCATAGAAAACACCCCCTTTCGTACCGTTTAGCCCCAGGGTTAGACTTCATTTCAAAATGGAAATTTTAAATTACAACTGTCAAAGTTTTCTTGAAAGAGAAATAAGCTCTTCATTTGTATTTTTATTTTTGCAATTTACAATTGTCACTGTTTGCTAACGTCTGAGTTCTTCGAGTCTTTTCTCAATCTGGCTTAGTTCTTCTCGAAGGAGATTGGCCTCTTCTTCGAGAAACTGTATCTCCTGTTCCTTCGTTGGTGGTCCCCATGGGGGAATGGGTGCACCATAACCCCATGGGTGCCAACACCAACCCCTTCCATATCCGTAAGGATGGGTCCTCCATCCTGCAGGTCCCATTCCGTAAGGCATAATCATCCCTCCGTTCTTTTATAGCCGAATTACTCAAATGGTAGCGAATGTACCGAAAACAACTCATTCGGATAATTCGTAGCTATTCGTAACATTCATTCTTTAACCTCTGCGGCCGCCCATGCCCCGGCCTCCGCCCATCCCAAAATGAGGAGGCACAGTCGGACCGCTTGCTTCCTTTAAGGCCCCAGATTTGTAGGCTTCAGCGACTTCCCTTATTGTTCCTCCAGGAATCAGATAGACTTTGACCCCAGAGGCCGAAAGGGCTGAGGCAGCATTGGGTCCCAGATTGCCTGTGATGAGAGCATGGATACCTTTTTGGGCCACAAATTGGGCCGCTTGAACTCCTGCGCCCCCCGAAGCCATTAACCCTTCATTCTCGAAGGTCTCAAATGCCATAGTCTCAGGATCAATGATAATGAAATACTGGCACCTTCCAAACCTTGGGTCGATCTGAGAATCGAGATCCTTTCCCGTAGAACTGATTGCAATTTTCATCTTACTTTCCTCCGCATTCATGATCCTGCCCGTGATGCTCACAAGCAACGACCCCCTGAATTTCCCCCCTGAGATATGCCTCGACCACATCCCTTACCTTTCCTTGGGCCCCTGTCGCCACATCAATCCCGTATTGAATGAAAAAGTCGATAGCCCTCGGACCCATGCCCCCTGCGATCATGACGTTTGCCTTCTGAGAATTGATAAACTGGGGAATAACCCCGGGTTGGTGGTTTGGATAGTAAGGGTTCGCAACCACCTCGAATCCAAGAATTCGATCATCGTCCACGTTGACAAACGTGTAATAAGGACATCTTCCAAAATGAGCACTGACGGACCCTTCGAGACCAGATCCATCCTCAGAAGCTAATGCAATCCTCTTCATACTTTTACCTCCTGCTTTTTGAAATGATATGGAAATTTTTCTTTTTCTAATTTACCCTCGATCTCTTTAAAGCCCACGTACGTCTTGATGCGATGAGCTATCTCTTGAAAGGCCTTTGCTGCCTCTGAGTTTGGATGGGACATGACGAAAGGCATTCCTCTATCACAATCAATGACCATCTCAGGATCGATGGGAATTCTTCCCAGAAACGAAACTTTCAATTCTTGCGCTGCCCTTTCTCCTCCGCCGATTTTAAAAAGGGGAATGTCTTTATGGCAGTGAGGGCAGATCAGTCCACTCATATTTTCGACAATGCCAATCACCGGAATGTTTAGAATTCGACTGAATGTGACTGCTTTTCGGGAATCGAGCAAAGCAACATCTTGAGGAGTGGTCACAACGATTGCCCCATCCATATTCTTAATCAGATGGGCTACGCTTAGGGGTTCATCCCCTGTTCCAGGGGGAAGATCAACAATGAGAAAATCAAGGGGGCCCCAATCCACTTCTCCAAGGAATTGACTGATCGCGCTATGTTTAAGGGGACCTCTCCAGACCACTGGATTATCTCGATCTCCGATAAAGAAGGCCATGGAGATCACTTTCAGATTCGGGAAGGCTTCTACTGGAATCATCCCCTTTCCGAAATTTTCCACATGTTGAAATTCTATACCCAACATCTTGGGAATATTAGGCCCATGGATATCGGCATCCAGAAGCCCCACATCAAATCCATCGTTAGATAGCGCCACAGCCAGATTCGTTGAGATCGTGCTCTTCCCCACACCCCCTTTCCCACTCATCACCATGATTCGATGCTTGATGTGAGAGAGTTTCGATTTCAACCTTTCCTGAACATGAGCTTCTTTCTCCTGCTGGCTGCAAGAACTTGACTGGTCACAGGTATCGCAGACTGCATCTTTTTCACATTTCTCTTTCGCCATCTAAGCCCTCCTTCCTCCAGAACCTCTTCTCCAAAAGCAGTAACCCCTTCTTCCCCTTCCATCACAGCAGAGGCCCGGTCGAAGCCTTCCTTTCATGAAGAGACTGAAGGCTACCCCAGCTTCCCCCATGACATCATGGACGACATGAATCCCCCTGGTTCCGAGTTGGTTTAGGGAAAAATCATCAATTCCGCCGCAAATCACCTGATTCACTCCTCTAGAAGTCAATTGCTCTAACCGTTGAGGGAGATTGAGACTGGCTATGGGAAATCTCTCATGATGAACCACTTCCCGATTCTCCACAGTGATAATCATGATCTCCGGAGAAAAATCAAAGCGTGGTGAGATCCGCTCTCCAAAAAGGGGAATTGCAATTTTCATATCTATGGAATCTGGAGAGCAAAATGGGTGCCAGAGAAGGAGAGGGGGGGAATAGCGAAGTAATTTAAATAGATTACAACATTTCAAATTCGGAAACACGTGGAATGGGCATGGGCGTTAAGGTCTCAAATGTGAAACTTATGAAACATACTAGTTTCAGGATTGATACTTTTTATTGCAGTCCGTATTTCTTCATCTTCCTCCAGAGTGTTGCTCTACTGATACCTAAATCCTGGGCTGCTTTGATCCTGTTGCCTCTGTGTTTTTCCAGGGTCTTTTTTACTATTCCAGCTTCCGCTTTCTCAAAAGGGTGTTCTTCTTTTTCTGCCGAGAATAAGCCACCTTCGTCTTGTCCCGTGGTCATTTGTTTGGGTAGACAATCCACATCAATCCTGTTCCCTGCGCAGAGGACAAAGGCATGTTCGATGATGTTTTCGAGTTCTCTGACGTTTCCCGGATAATCGTGTTTCAATAACAATCGGAGAGCCTGATCAGATAGGCCCAAAATCTGTTTCCCCATCTTGGCGTTGAACTTCTGAATAAAATGATCAATCAGCAACGGGATATCCTCTCTTCTCTGGGACAGGGGAGGGAGTTCGATTTTAACCACATTTAATCGATAAAAAAGGTCATCTCTGAATTTCCCTTCATTCACCAGTTCGGAGAGGTCTTTGTTGGTTGCCGCAATAATTCGGACATCCGTCTTTCGAGGACTGGTAGCACCCAAGGGTTCGTATTCCTTTTCCTGAAGGACTCGGAGCAGTTTCACCTGAAGGGAAGGGGACATGTCTCCTACCTCATCGAGAAAAATCGTACCTTCATTTGCCAAAGCAAATCTCCCCGGTTTGTCCCTTTTGGCATCAGTGAAGGCTCCTTTGACATATCCGAATAACTCCGATTCCAATAACGTATCTGGGAGGGCCCCACAGTTCACCTTGACAAAAGTCTTGTCTTTCCTCCGGCTCAGGTTATGGATGGCTTTTGCAAAAAGTTCCTTGCCCGTTCCGCTGGCTCCTTGAATCAGGACGGTGCTATCACTCTCCGCTATATTGGGGAGGATGTTGAAGATGTCATGAATGAGGTAATTTTTACTGAGAATGTCGCCCAGCGTGTATTTTTGGGAAAGTTCTTTTTTGAGTTCTTCAATCGCGGAGAGATCCCTAAAAGTCTCCACGCCACCGATGATTCGCCCCTTTTCATCCTTTAATACGGCCGTGCTGATACTGATGGGAACCTGTTGACCACCTTTCTTTAAAATGGTAGCAGAAAGATTAATGATTTCTTTCTTCGTCTTGAGGGTTTCTTTGAGAGCACACCGGGACTGACAGATATCTGCCCTGAAGACGTCGAAGCAGTAATGGCCAATGGCCTCCTTACCGGAAAATCCGGTGATTTCCTCACCCGCCTTGTTCATGAAAGTGATTTTGCCGTCATTGTCCGTAGTGAAAACGCCATCGGCAATGCTATTGAGAATGACATTAAAAAATTGCTCGGGTTCTTTTCTTTTCATCAAATAAATCATAACATAAGATTTGCTTTGGGAAAACTGGAGAGTTATCTTCGTAAAGGTAGAGAACGAAGCCTCCATAAAGGGAAAAGAAAGGTTTGCAAAGGAAAGAGAAGAGGGAGAGGGGAGGCTAATTCAAGATATACTGAATGGGGTTGGTTGGAATGTTGTTAATTCTCACCTCGTAGTGAAGATGGGGGCCTGTCGTCATTCCGCTCATCCCGAGCTCAGCAATCTTATTTCCTCTTTCCACCTTCTGGCCCAATCTCACCAAAACTTTGTGGAGGTGGCCATAGCGGGTGGTTATTCCAAATCCGTGAGAGATCTCCAAAATCTTTCCATAGAGGTGATCCGCTCCGATGCCCGAAACGATTCCATTGGCCGTCGCGAATACAGCGGTTCCAACCCGGTTTGCAATATCCAGACCTTCATGCATCTGGGATAAGCCAGTAAGGGGATGAGTGCGGAAACCGAAAACCGATGTTACCCAACCCTGGACTGGCCAGATGGAAGGCGTGTGGGCCAGCTTCTCCTTTTTGGCGAGCAAGAGCTTTAGGAGTTCAAGAAAGCTTTCCTCGCGGGAAAAGGCCTCCGACTGGAGGCGCTCCATATCACTTCTCATTTGCAGAATCAGTTCCTTCTCGTCTTCTCTTTTCTTCAGTCTCTCGCGAATATCCGAAGGGGAGGGTCCACCGATACCCATAACGGGAGAGGTCTCTTGACCTTTCCTTTCTAAATTCGCAATGATTCGAATCTTTCTATCGAAATCTTTCAGGCCCGAAAGTTGTTCTTCCAGATCCTCAACCCTCACCAAGAAAAGATGAATCTGCGACGTCTGAACCTTCATCTCCTGGCGTAATCGATTCACCTCGAAGGCCCTTTTCTTGACTTGAATGTAGTCGGATAAGAAGAAGGCGGCGCCAAGAAGGGTTAATGCCAAAAGGTAGAGTAAGATATTGAAAGGCTTCTTATTGATCCTCAGTTGCCTGGTCCTGGAGGTATGATGGCCAAAGAAAAGAATATTGATGTATTCTTTTTTCAACTTCACTCCCTTGAGACATCGTGATCCAGGCGGAATTGAAATCTTGTGGAGAGGACTATTTAATATTAAATTTTACCTTTTTGGTCAAGGTTTTTTTGGAAGCCCAGCACCCACACTTGAGAGGAGAAGAAAATCTAAAAAAATCAAAGGATTAGACTGCAGCCGTGATAGCAGGACGCTAAGCAAATCCACGGAGAGAAAGAAAACAGGAAAGGATCATCAGAAACAGAATTTTTTGGGTGGTCGATCGTTTGGTGACTTTCCCGATACCAATGGCGATAAAGAAGATGGCGAGCGTACCGATTAACCCGGAAAAGGCGGTTGATACTTTTTCGTTTTTGATCCATGGGATTGAATAATCAGAAAAAGGAGCATATTTCCAGGATGTCCATTCTTCTCCTTTCTCTGAAAATCCTTTTGTTTCTGCCACTTTTTCGAGACCATCCGGAGAAGAGGAAGCAAAAGGTGAGAGAAAGAGGGCGAGAAGTAGCGAGGCGCCCAATCCAATCCAGATGAATCCGCCGAGTCGCTTTTTCATAAACCACCCCCTACCTCCTCCCCCACCCTTCTTCCGTTGCGCGGGAAGGAAGGCGTGGAGGGTGAATAGCTGGTTACTAAGTCAGGTCGTGTTCTTAGAATAAGAGAAACGGCGGTTGTCGTGATGATGGCCTCCCCAATACCAATGAGTGCATGGGTCCCCGCCATGGCAGGTAAGGTAATGATTAAAGGGGAGGTCCCAGAGAGGGCCAATTCAATGGCCGCCGCAGAGGCGCCCATCACAATCGAAAGCCACGATGAGACAGCCAGAGCGACGAAGAATCCCCTCCGGCTCTTCTGAGACAAGGCGTAGATGAAGGAGAAGATGCCATATCCTCCCAAGGATCCAATAACCCCCATATTAAAGATATTGGATCCGAGAGCTGTCAGTCCCCCATCTGCAAATCCGAGACATTGGACAATCAACACAATGGTCATGATTAGAAGACTTGCCCAGGGACCCAAAAGGACAGAGGAAAAGACTGCTCCGAGAAAGTGGCCGCTTGTCCCTCCTGCAATGGGAAAATTGATCATCTGTGCTGCAAAGATGAAAGCAGCGGTCACCCCCATCAGGGGGATTTCCTTCTCTCCAAAGTTCTGGTTTACTCTCTTCACTCCGTAGGCACAGGCGCCGGCGGAGATGGCAAAAGTGGCGGCATTGATACCATGGCTTAAAAATCCATCCGGTATATGCATGTAAAGCCTCCCTTGCTTTTTCGTATCCAGGTTTTGTGGCAAAACAAAAAGCCACGAAAGTTTATTCCCGTTCGGGGAGTAGGAGACCTTCGTGGCCTGTTTTGATTTAAGATTTCAGATTTGAGATTTCAGATTTTCAAATCTACAATTTGAAATCTGCAATAATACGGTGATCGATGAGATTCATCTCCTTGATTCGGGCTTTAATCCGTTTTTGTTCACCAAAGATATTTTGCAGATAGAGTTCATCTCTCTCCGGCCGAAGAATAGAGATATCTTCAAGAAATAGCTCCTCTTTACCTTCTTTGATCAAATATGCATTCGCCTCGCACATTGTCTCCTCCTCTATCAAATTCCTGAGATTAAGTATCATGCTGCAATCATTTCTTGGATCCGTTTGATCAGTTGGTCGACTAGGTGGGGAAGAGGTTCCTTAGCCGCCCCAATGATTTCAACTTCAGCAATTTTCAGGGGCAGAAGGCATTTGATCGCAGGGGATGAGGCAATGGCCTCTGCCATCTTGGGAGTCAGCTCCCCCATCATGGAGTTTGCCAAAATGATCCCCATTGTTCCCACCACGACATCTACCTTCTTCACGGTTTGAACAATAGCGTTCTCGCCCGAGGCACCCTTATTGGCTCCGGCCTTTAACATGGCTCCTGTTGCCATGGCATTCGTTCCCAAGGCAATGACTTCTATGGTTTCACCGAGGACCTCCCGAAGGCGTTTGATGATCGCGCTTCCGATCCCCCCACCTTGCCCATCGATCACAGCAATAGCCTTTTTTCTTTTCTCCATCTTCAAACAATAAAAAAAGCCACTTTTCGTCCCGCCTCCTGCGGAAACTAACCTTCGTGGCTATTCATCTTTATAATCGGGATTAGAGTGTTTGTCAACCACTTTTTAGGAGATTTCATAATCCCTCAGAAGGGATGAAAAAATTGGTTTGGTCTTTTCCTCGCCCTTTCAGGACGAGTCTCTTTCCAAAACTTTAGAATCGCGGAGCGTCATAAGGAGGGCAACCTTTCTCGGTAGTAAGTCTTTGGCTTTATTACCATTGAAGCCTCTTGAGTTAACGTGTAAAAGGTACCGCCCTGCCTTCGCCGACCTACCTACGCCCGCTGAAGCGAGGGCTTCGCGTAGGCGGGAGCGGCTACGCG